>Ga0209947_1000225_pt1 | contig 34655 bp, 26 predicted proteins | sample SalPonR2_B_D2_MG_FD_185706 | JGI IMG/M metagenome (GOLD analysis project Ga0209947, IMG submission 185706) | Salt pond soil microbial communities from South San Francisco under conditions of wetland restoration - Salt Pond MetaG R2_B_D2_MG... ...
GAATACGGGTAGCCGGATAACGTATCCTTGGCGGCGGATCCAAAGCCGCCCCAGGGGGCTCGATGCGGGGTTGCCCGTCGCGCTAACGGAAAGGATGGAACTCATGCTGAAAAGATACTCTCTGCTCGTTCTCGCCGCGCTCGTGGTCACCGGCTGTGCGGGCGAACAGACGCCCGGGCAGTCAGGACAGACCGCGCAGCCGGAGGCGGTCCGCTACGACCTGCTGATCGAGAACGGCACGGTGTACGACGGCTTCGGCGGCGAGCCGTACGTCGCCGACGTCGCCATCGCGGACGACCGCATCGCCGCCATCGGCACGGATCTCGGCACGGCCGAGCGGGTCATCGATGCGAGCGGTCTGGCCGTCGCGCCCGGCTTCATCAACATGCTGAGCTGGGCCACCGAGTCGCTGATCGAGGACGGGCGCTCGCAGAGCGACATCCGCCAGGGCGTGACGCTGGAGGTCATGGGTGAGGGCTGGACCATGGGGCCCGTCAATGAGGCCATGAAGGCCGAGGCGCTGGAGCGCCAGGGCGACATCACCTTCGACATCACGTGGTCCACCCTGGGCGAGTATCTGCGGTATCTGGAGGACAAGGGCATCTCCACCAACGTGGCCTCGTTCGTCGGCGCCACGACGGTGCGCATCCACGAGCTGGGCTACGAGGACCGGGCGCCGACACCGGAGGAGCTGGAGCGCATGCGCGGACTCGTCCGCACGGCCATGGAGGAGGGTGCGCTCGGCGTCGGCTCGTCCCTGATTTATGCGCCGGCGTTCTATGCGGACACGGCGGAGCTGATAGCGCTGGCGGAGGTGGCGGCGGAGTACGGCGGCCGCTACATCTCCCACATGCGCAGCGAGGGCGCCCAGTTCGTGGAGGCCGTGGACGAGCTGATCACCATCGCCCGTGAGGCCGACATCGGCGCGGAGATCTATCACCTGAAGGCCGCCGGCGCGGCCAACTTCGACAAGCTGGAGACGGTCTTCGAGCGCATCGAGGCGGCCCGCGCCGAGGGGCTGGATATCACCGCCGACATGTACACCTACACCGCGGGCGCCACCGGCCTGAACGCGTCGATGCCGCCCTGGGTGCAGGAAGGCGGCTACGAAGCCTGGGCGGAGCGGCTGCGGAGGCCGGAAGTGCGGGCCAGGCTGGAGAAGGAGATCCTCACGCCCTCGGACGACTGGGAGAACCTGTATCTCGCCGCCGGCGGACCGGAGAATCTGGTGCTGGTGGGTTTCAAGAACCCGGAGCTGAAGTCGCTGACCGGCAAGACCCTGGCCGAGGTGGCGGAGATGCGCGGCACCGCGCCGGTCACGACGATGATGGACCTGGTGCTCGAGGACGGCAGTCGGGTGGGTACGATCTACTTCATCATGTCCGAGGAGAACGTGAAAAAGAAGATCGCGAAGCCCTGGATGGCGTTCGGCTCCGATGCGGAATCCCTGGCGCCGGAGGGCAAGTTCCTCCTGTCGAACACGCATCCGCGCGCCTACGGGACGTTCGCGAGATTACTGGGCAAATACGTGCGCGAAGAGCAGGTGATCACGCTGCAGGAGGCCGTACGGCGGCTGACCAGCCTGCCGGCGGAGAATCTGAAGATTGCCGGGCGCGGCGCTCTGAAGGAGCAGTACTATGCCGACGTCGTCGTGTTCGATCCTGAGACCATCCAGGATCACGCGACGTTCGCCGAGCCCCACCATTACTCCACCGGCGTCGAGCACGTGATCGTCAACGGCGTGCCTGTCCTGCTGGAAGGCGAACATACCGGCGCCACGCCCGGCCGTTTCGTGAAGGGACCGGGCTACGCGGCTGCCGACTGACGGCGGAATCGAGGCGGCCTGTGCGGCCTCAGTGATGATGGTGGCGATGGGCCAGATAACAGGCTACGGCCACAGCCGCACAGAGAACCGCGAGTGAGACCGCATTGAACGTGAAATAGACGTCGACGTAGTCCATGCCATACCTCCTGCACCATCCTGGTGCCTGCGGGGGCCGGCGCCGTCTTGGGAGAATCGGGCTTGCCGGCCTCCGCAGATATTAGACCGCGAGGGGCGGGGCGGATTCCGTGAGATCCATCACAGGGCGGCCTCGGGCGGGCCCGGTTGATTTACTCTTTCCGGCTGCCTCCGCTGCCGACATCCAGCCGCGTGAGCCAGTACTCGGTATCGGCCTCCGGGAACGTCGTGTAGCGGGCATTGTTCACGTACAGGGAATTGCCGAAGAACGCGCCGCTCGCCACACCATCCATGTCGGGATCGGTGATGACCTGCACGACAGTGCCCGTGAGCATGTCCTTGTCGAGTGCCACGACCTGTACCCAGTCGCCGCCGGAGCCGTCGCCGGAGGGAGTCAGGACGTACAGCTTGCCCTGGCGCAGCACGATGCCGTCGATGAAGCCGACCAGCGGCGGATTCACGTCGATTCTGTCCGCGTGGCCGGTGGCCGGGTCCACCTTATAGATCTGTGCGTTGTTCGAGTTGCCGACGATCAGCGTCTCCCCGTCCGGGGTGGCGACGATGCCGTTGCCGGCGCAACAGGTCGGGTCGTCGGCCACGAAATCGCCACTCAGGGGCAACGCCATGACGGCGGACTCGGGAGGCAGCCGGCCGTTCCCGGCCAGCGGCAGCCGGTACAGGAACGGTTGCGTGAAATCGGTGAAGTAAACGGCTTCCCTCGTGATTGCCAGGTCGTTGATGACCGTCGAGAACGCCGGTGCGAGCTCGTAGTTCATGATCTCGTCACCGGTCTCCGCGTCGAAGACGTAGGCATTGCCTCCGAGGCACCCCGCGACAAACAGGTAATTGCTGCGGCGATCGACGCGCATGCCGAGCTTGTAGCATTGCGTGAATATGTCGAAACCGGGTTCGGCCGGGACGAGGACTTCCCCCTCGCCGCTGCGCAGGTCCACCTTGTAGATGGAGCCGTCGACGGAGCCGTTGTAGGCAATCGATCCCCGGCCGATGGTAAATCCTTCCGGCGGCGCGCCGGTCAGGGCGGGAACGGTCTTGGCGAAGGGCCTGGCGGACGGCGTCTCCCCGGCCTGAACGGTCTGCGCGGGCAGCGACCAGGCGGTCAGCAGTAGCGTGGCAATCAGGATTTTCTTGTTCATATTCTCCTCCAGGATCCTTTAATCGGGATGGTTGTCCGGCAGCAAGACCCGGCGGCCCGGCGTCTGACGCTCTGGGGAGAGGACGTCATACATCCGGACCGCCGGTGAGACCTGCCGGCTGTCGATCTTCTCGCTCGTGCGGCTGACTGATTCCGCGGCACTCAGGCTCGTCGTTTTCATATCTCCCCCGAACGGCCTGTGGATCGACAAATTTGTCGACTGGCTGCGCCCACGAGCCGCGATTGGCTCTACAATCGGGTTCCTGGGCCTGCCCCCTTGTCCGGCGGCATGGCATCAGAGTGTGGCGAGGAGTGGGCCCGGGCGCCTGATCGAACGCTGATTTTCTGCCGATGTATTGCTGATCTGTATCGATACGGCCGGGGTTCGGATGTTTCTGGGGAAAAAGGATGAATGCGGCAGTCTCCGGCTGCCCGCCCGCCCGTCCGGCCCGACTCTCCGGCGGAGTGCCCGGTGAACGGCTCCGCCAGCGTCGGTCCGATGCCCCATGAATTCGGTCGCTGGCGGTTCGACCCCGGCACGGGCGATCTTTTCGACGGCGCGACGACCACCCGGCTGGAGCCGCAGGTGGCCAGGCTGCTGGATTACTTCCTGACCCGGCAGGACACGCTGATCAGCCGGGACGAGCTGATGGCTGCGGTGTGGGACAATCGGGTCGTCTCCGACCACGCCGTCAACCGCTGCATCTCGATCCTGCGCAACCAGTTGTCGCCGGATGACCGGAATGCCTACATCGAGACAGTGGTGCGGCGGGGCTTCATCAGCCACTTCCCGCCGCCCCCGGAGCGATTGTCGAATCAATTGTCGAACCGACCGTCGAACCGACCGTCGGACCGGTCCGCAGGCGCAGCGGCAGACGACGGCGCGGCCGACGCGGCGCCTGGTCCCGCGACGGCCGCCCATCGGCCGCAAAGCGGCAGGCGCTGGATGCCCGTCGCTCTGATCGTCGTGGCGGCGGCCGTCGCATTCGGCGTATTCCGCCTGCTCGGCGACGGGCTGCAGTCCGCCGGCGGGTCGGAGACTACCGGCGCTCCGATGGTGGCGGTGCTGCCGTTTATCTCTGCGGGACTGGCCGGCGAAAGCGATTTCTTCGCCCGCGGGGTGCACGATGACCTGCTGACCCAGCTGGCGCAGCTGCAGTCGATGCGGGTGATCTCCCGCACCTCGGTGTCGGAATACCGGGACAGTCAGCGCAATATCCGCGAGATCGGCCGTGAGCTGGGTGCCGACGCCATACTGGAGGGCGGCGTGCAGCGCATCGGCGACCAGCTCCGCATCAACGTCCAGTTGATCGATGCGCGCACCGACGTGCACCTGTGGGCTCAGCAGTACGACCGGGAACTGACCCCGGCGAATATCTTCGACATCCAGGCAGAGATCGCACGATCGATCGCCTCTGCCCTGCAATCCACCCTGACCCGGCAGGATGCCACCCAGCTCGATGTGCTCCCGACCGACAACATGGCCGCGTACCGCGCCTACCACGAGGCGATGGAGTTGCGGGACACCGAGACCATCGCGGCACCCGCCTATGTGGCGGCGCTGGAGCGCGCCGTGGCGCTGGACCCGGAGTTCGTCCGGGCCTGGGCGGAGCTGGCCGGCTCGCTGAGCTACAGCAATATCCAGCATCGGGATCCGGCATCGATCCGGCGCCTGGAGAGCCAGCTGGAGCGCATCCGGATGGTGGCGCCGGAGTCCTCCGAGTACCTGATCGCGCAGAGCTACTACACCTATTACATTCTGAAGGACCACGATCGCGCCTTCGACCTGATCACGCAGGCGCAGAACCTGAGGCCGAGCGATCCCCAGGTGCTGGAGCTGCAGTCGTGGATACAGCGCCGCCAGGGCGATATCGACGGCGTGATCGAGTCGCTCCGCGAGGCGCGTACCCTGGACCCGAGGAGTCCTTACTGGACCCGCAGGCTGGTGATCAACCTGATGGCTGCTCACCGATACGACGAGGCGCTGGACGAACTCGAGAGCGCGCCGTTCGAGAGCTTCAGGCTGTCCGCCTTGCGCAGCACCCTGCGCGTGCGTGAGCACGGGGAGCCCGGCCGGCTGCTCGACGATCTCGTGGCGCTGCAACGGGAGTACGGCGCGGAGGCCGCCCCTTTCGAGCTGTGGGAGGCGCATATCGCCGCCCGGGATTACGCTGGCGCGACTGCCCTGCTCCGCGCCGTTCAGCAGGCCGACTTTCCGGAGGAGGTCTGGTCGCCGCTCGACGTTCCCGATGTCGGGCTGGCTCGCGCCATCACAGAGCGGGTCCTGAATGGACCGGAACCGAGAGGCTCGGTCCTGGCCGAGGCGCGACGGCAGGTGGCAGCGGAGCGGGCGGTCCCGGACTTCGCAGTCAACGGCTACCTGGCCATGGCCTATGTAACGGCGGCCGAGGGAGACCGGACCGAGACGCAGCGCCTGGTCCGGACCTGGTTTCGCGAGGCTACCGCGGACCTGGCGGAGCGGCTCACCCTGAGACATCACGCCTGCCGGGCCCTGGGCATTGCCGCCGCTGCTGCCGCCGCGGTGGAGTGTCTGCGTTCCGGACTCGCGGAGCCGAGCCAGGCGATTCCCTTTATCGAGCCGTACCTGCCCTACTACGATTCGATCCGGGATGACCCGCGCTTCGTCGACTTCGTCGCTGCGCTCACACGTTCAGCAGCAGGTGCTCGCGCTCCCACGGGCTGATCTCGCGGTGGAACTGCCGCATCTCGGCGCGCTTGACGGCGTCGAACACCATGCAGAACTGCTCGCCCAGCACCTCATGCATCTCGGTGGCGGCCTCGAAACGGGTCAGCGCCTCGTCGAGGGTGGTGGGGATCGGCCAGGCGTCCTCGTCGGGCTCGCCCGGCTCGGGCGGGCCGGGTTCGGTGGCGTGCAGCATGCCCAGGTAGCCGCAGGCGAGACCGACGGCGATCGCCAGGTACGGGTTCGCGTCGACGCCGACCACGCGATTCTCCATTCGGCGATTCTCCGGACTCGAGTTCGGCACTCGCAGGCCTGTCGCCCGGTTGTCGTAGCCCCAGGCGAAATTGGTCGGGGCGCTGGATTCCTCGTCGTGGAAGCGGCGGTAGCTGTTCACGTACGGGGCCAGCACCGGCATCGCCTGTGGCAGGTAGTGCTGGCTGCCGCCGATGAAGTGCCGGAACACGTCGCTCTCGCTGCCATCGGTGCGGCTGAACAGGTTGTTGCCGTCCGCGTCCAGGACGCTCTGGTGCACGTGCATCGCGGAGCCCGGCTCGTCGCGCATGGGCTTGGCCATGAACGTGGCGAACATGTCGTGATTGAGGGCGGCCTCCCGGATGATGCGCTTGAAGTAGAACACCTGGTCGGCCAGCAGCAGCGGCTCGCCGTGGGTGAGATTTATCTCGACCTGGCCGGCGCCGTCCTCCTGGATCACCGTGTCGATCGCGAGACCCGCGTCCTCGGCGAAGCGGTAGATGGTGTCGATGACCGGACCGTAGTCGTCCACCGCCGACATGGAATACGACTGCCGGCTGGTGCGGCGGCGCCCGGTGCGGCCGAGCGGCGCCTCGATGGGCTCGTTCGGGTCCGTGTTGGGCTTGATCAGGTAGAACTCGAGTTCCGGCGCCACCACCGGCGCCCAGCCCCGGTCCGCATAGCGCTGAACCACGTTCTTCAGCACCTGCCGCGGCGCGATGGCGACCGGCACGCCGTCGCGCGTGTACAGATCGTGGATGATCTGCAGCGTCGGTTCCTTCGCCCACGGCACGGCCCGCGCCGTGGGCATGTCGGGCCGCAGCATCAGGTCCCCCTCCGCCCACTGGTTGTCGATGTCCATCTGGACGTCCAGCCCCGAAATCGTCTGGTAGAAGATCGACACCGGCAGGTAGGTCACGTAGTCGGGGCTGAACTTCTTGGCGGGCATCGCCTTGCCGCGCGACATGCCGGCGAGGTCCGGCACGATGCACTCCACCTCGTCGATGTCGCGCCCGCTGCGATAGGCCTTGAACGCCTCGGGGAGCGCATCCCGCCAGTCAGCCTCTCGGTTGCTCATTCCGGGGTTCCTGTTGTGAGCCTGTGTCAGGGCCGAAGCCTACACGAACCGCGTCGAGCAGTGCCTGCGTGCGTTCTGCGGCGTGCATGCGCTGCTCCCGCAGGGTCGGGTCGCGGGCGTCGACTGCGAAATTACGGAACATGAGTGCTGGACCGGAGTGCGACGAGTCCACGCGGACCGCGGTCCCGGCCGTGCCGGGGGCGTCATCGGCCCAATAGCGGTAGCTCGCCGTGCCGCCCTCGTCCTCGCCCACGAAGTTCTCCATGTGGATACGCCCACGGCTGCCCGACAGCGTCAGGCCGATGGAGACGGTATCGGCGTCGAAGGCGCAACGCCAGGTCGAAACCGCGTCGTTGTCGAACTCGATCGAGCCCTCGCCGGCGATGATGGCGCCGGTCGGCTCGTCGTGCCGGAGTCGGGCGCTGACGGAGCGCACGGCGCTGTCCGGGGCCAGGTATTGCAGCGCGGCCCGCATGTTGTACCAGCCGAGATCGCCGAGCGCCCCCAGGGGCTCCAGGGCCGGGTCGTAGCGGATGTCGCGGCGGTCCGTCAGGCTGATCAGGAAAGACGAGTCCAGCGATCGCGGCCGACCCGTCAGCTCCGCCGCGTGCCCCAGTACCTGCGCCGTCCGCGGATGATGGACGAAGTGGGTCGCGTCCATGAACGCCACGCCGTTCTCGCGGCATGCAGCCGTGATCCGCTGCAGCGAGTCCAGGCTCGCGAACGGCTTCTCGCCGAGCACGTGCCTGCCCGCTGCGGCGGCCGCCAGGCAGATCTCTTCGCGCAGCGCCGTGGGTGTGGCGACGTAGACGGCGTCGATGCCGTCCGACGCGAGCATCCGTTCCCAGGAATCGAAGGCCTTTCCGGCGCCGTGAGCCGTGGCGAACGCCGAGGCAGTCTCCATGCGTCGGCTGGCGACGGCGGCGAGTTCTGCCGACGGCGATCCTCGGACCACGTCGGCCATCCAGCCGGCGATATTGCCGGTGCCGACGAAGCCCCAGCGCAGTGGCGGGGGGTCCGCGGGCAGCTTTCCGGTCTTCATCGGTGTTACTCCCCCTCTGCGATCGATCGCAGAAGTCTTCGCAATTCCTTGCCTGCAGGCTTGTGTCCGGTGCCCTTCTACCGCCCGTCGCCGAGCAGGATCGCCCGATAGCGCTCGGCGAATTCCTTCGCTGCCGCGGCATCGAACACGGCTTTGCGGTAACGCAGCGTCAGGGTCATGCGGTCTTCCAGCGAAACGGCGCCCACCGACACGCCCATCGGCATGTGCGCCGGCGGCGAGAAGTAGATGGCGCTCACCGGGCCCGCATCGCCCATGACCGGCGCGGCCGCCAGGCGGCCCAGATTCGACAGCCAGCTCGTCTGCACGTGCCCCCTGCCGACGGTCGGCGCGATCTCCCGCAGGCGGGCCTTCAGTACGGCGGGCAGGAATCGCGGGATGGAGAGCACGTCGATCAGGGTACCGGCCGCTCCCGCCTCCTTGAGCCGCACCGTCTGTCGGCAGACGGCGCTCACGGCGGCGGCGAAGTCCCGCTGGTCGGACTCGTCGAGGATGACGTTCACGTACGAGGAGAAGTTGGAGACCACTTCGAACCACCATTCCCGCGGCCGCAGGTTCACCGGCATCATCATCGAGATCTTGCCGGTCCTGCCGCCGGTGTCCCGGTTCCATTCCCGTATCGTGAGGGCGAGCCCTGCCAGCAGCATGTCGTTGATCGTCGCCGGTTTCCGGCGGCTCGCAAGGAAGCGTGCCGTCTCTTCCGCCGTGAGCCCCAGCAGGTGCACGCCGTAGCCGGGTGCCTCGTCCGGATCGCCCGCCGGGACGCCACGGCCGTTGACGCGCACGGGCGCGGTCGTCGAGCGCATCAGGTATTCGGCAAACAGCCCTAGCCGTTCCATACGCTCGCGCAGACTCTGTGCCGCCGCCAGCGATCTCAGGTCGCGCACGGCCAACGGGTCCACGCCGGGTACCGGATCCTCCTCCCCGGCGTAGCGGCGCACGATGGACGTCATGATCCGGAACGCGGAGAGGCCGTCCGCCACGGCGTGATGCAGATTGATGAGCAGGCGGTCGCCGTCCGGGACGCGCACCAGCAGCAGACGGAAGCCGGGCGAGACGTCGAGCGGCACGCTGGCGCTCAGCAATTCGGCTCGCAGCTCCGCGAGTTCCTGCCCGTTGTCCGCCGCCCGGACGCGCAGCGGCTCGACGTCCGATCGCTCGCCGATCTCCCAGCTGTAGCTCAGCGAACCGGCGTGATAGGGGCGCAGCCGGGCACGCGCGAGCGGGTGGAGCCGCTGCGCATGGCGGATCGCCGCCCGCAGACGTTCCTCATCGATACGCTTTTGCAGGTGCAGCTCGAGATGGATGCTCCAGGGGTCCTGCGGGCGCTCGATATTGAGGAAGGTCGCATCCAGGTGATTCAGCGCGGTTGTTATCATTGTCCGCCGGTCCCCCCGACCCGCGCCCAGGTTGCCCGGGTCATCGATGGCGTACCATCATGTTGCGGGATCATAACCGTTCCACCCCGTAATCGCCGCAGCAACAGAAGGCCTGAGCAATGTCGATCACACACAGACGACTCGGAAAACACGGCGTCCTGGTCAGTAATCTCTGTCTGGGCACGATGAATTTCGGCTGGCACACCTCGGAGGAGGACAGCTTCCGCATCATGGACCGGGCGCTGGAGCTCGGCATCAACTTCTTCGATACGGCGGACGTCTACGGCTGGGCGGTGGAGAACGGCCACACAGAGGAGATCATCGGCCGCTGGCTCGCCCAGGGCGGCGGGCGTCGGGATGCGATCGTCCTGGCTACCAAGGTCTACAACCCGGTGGACCGGAAGGCGAACCTGCCGGAAGTGAACAGCGACGGCTCCAGCCTCAGCGCCTACAAGATACGCAAGCACTGCGAGGGCAGCCTGCGGCGCCTGCAGACGGAGCACATCGATCTCTATCAGATGCACCACATCGACCGGGCCTGTCCCTGGGACGAGATCTGGCAGAGCTTCGACGCGCTGGTGGGGCAGGGCAAGGTGGTCTATGTCGGCTCCAGCAACTTCGCCGGCTGGGACATCGCCACGGCCTGTCAGGAGGCTTCGCGGCGCGGTTTCATGGGCCTGGTGAGCGAGCAGAGCACCTACCATCTCGACAACCGCATGGTGGAACTCGAAGTCATTCCCGCCTGCCGCCACTATGGCCTCGGCCTGATCCCCTGGAGCCCCCTCGGCGGCGGGCTGCTCGGCGGCGCGCTGGAGAAGCACGACGCCGGCCGGCGCACCGACGAGGACTTCGCGAAGTACATCGAGAAGAAACGCGGCCAGCTCGAGCAGTACGAGGGGCTCTGCCGCGACATCGGCCATCCGCCCGGCGAGGTGGCGATTGCGTGGCTGCTGCACAACCCGGTCGTCACCGCGCCCATCATCGGGCCGAGGACCATGGAGCAGCTGGAGAGCGCCGTGCGCGCGGCCTCCATCGAGCTGGACCGGGAAACGCTGGACAGGCTGGACGAAATCTTTCCGGGGCCCGGTGGCGAGGCGCCCGTGGCCTACGCTTGGTGAGAGGCTGTCAGGGGACAGTCACGGCAGCTGGGCGCGTAACTTCCTGAGCAAAGTGTCGCGCTCGAACGGTTTGACGATGAAGTCGGCGGCGCCTGCGCTCAGGCTGCCCATTGCCACTTCCTTCGTGCTGTGCCCCGTCAGCATGACCACGGGCACGTCCACCAGGCGCGACGACTGCCTGAGCCGCCGGGTGATTTCCAGCCCGGTCATCTCAGGCAGTTCGTAGTCCATGAGGATTACGTCCGGCACCTTGCGCTCGAGATAGCGGAACGCCTCCCCCGGCGAAGAGGCAGCCTCGAGCGTGAGCCCGCTCCCCGCCAGCGCCGCCGCGATCAGCTTCTGCTGGAAAGGATCGTCATCCACCAGCAGGACGAGGCCGCCCCTCGATGGGACGGAGGCCGTCGATGCCGCGGGAACCGATGCTTCCGGTGCGGTTTCCGGAGTGATCGGCTGCTCCTCCTCTGCCCCGACGTCATGGGTCCGCAGCGCGAAGACACCGGTATGAGGGCCATGCTTTTCCGCGGCGGCGATCGCTCGCGACGCCTGATGCACCGCCATGTAGAGCCGGTGCGGATCATGGCTGATCGGCCAGAACAGCACGTAGTCGTCGAAATGCTGCCTGCGGCACAGGTGATAGGCTTCCTTGACCTCTTCGCGTACGCACAGAAGGATGGTCCGGTGCAGCCCGCCCCGCATCCGCACGGCGTGCTTCAGGAGCCCGAGATAGTGGCGTTCCGCCGACTTGAGTGTCTGGAAAGCCAGTACGAGCACATCCGCGCCTGCCCGGTCGAATATGCGTACGTATTCGTCGGGATCGGTGCAGACTTCGACCTGATGGAATTCCTTCTGCAGTAACTCGCCCACCATCTCACCGTCGCTGGTGGTATTGCTGATGACGAGGATTTGCGGCTGCCTAGTCATGATGGCTGCGGTCGAGGCCGCCGTAGCGGGTATTCCATTCTTCCTGCCAGAGGAGGAGGTTGGCGGGCGGCATGGGACGCCCCATGAAGTAGCCCTGACCGATATCGCAGCCGGATCGCTCGAGAAACAGCCAGTCTCGGGCGTCCTCGATGCCTTCCGCGACCACTTTCATACCGAGCCGCTGCGCCATGTCCAGATGCGAGGCGACGATCGAGCCGAGCGACCCGGTATTGCCTGCACCGTGCACGAAACTGCGATCCAGCTTGAGTTCGTTGAAAGGCAGGTCGCGGAGCTGGCTCAGCGAGGAATAACCGGTGCCGAAATCGTCGATTGCCAGAACGATTCCCTTCAGCCTCAGCCGGGCTGCGACGTCGAGCGTCAGTTGCCAGTCCTGGGCGAGCTGGCTCTCGGTGATCTCCAGCGCGAGGTGATCAAGCGGGAAAGCGTACCGGTCCGCCACTTTAGCGATCCTGTCCGGGAAGTCCAGAGCCCTGAGGTCGGCCATCGATACGTTCACTGACACGCGCAGATCCAGCCCGAGCGCGAGCCACCGGTGGCCGTCGGCCAGAGCCAGGCGTATCACCTGTGTGGTCAGCTCGTTGATGAGTCCGGTCTCTTCGGCGACCGCGATGAATCGATGCGGCGGGACGATTCCCTCGTCAGGGTGATCCCAGCGCACCAGCGTCTCCACGCCGATGAGTGAGCCGTCGGCAAAGGACACCTGCGGCTGATAGTAATTGATGAATTCGCGGCCCTCGAGACCGCTGCGGATGTCTTCCTCGGAGAACACATGCGATTCCGGCAGAGTCTCGGCCTCCGGCGTGCGAACCACCGGCGTCCGGGCGAGCATCAGTTGCAGGTCAGCCGGCTTCACGGGCTTGGCGAGACGACCGAGTACTGGCAGACCCTCGGCCCGGGCAAGGCGCTCGGCCGCCGCGAGTATCCGCTCGTCCTCGCCGCTGAGCAGCATGATCGCTCCGGTGTATTTCTGCCAGGCGAGTTCGCGCAGGAACTGGATCCCGTCCATGCCCGGCATGTTGAGATCGAGGATTAGGACGTCAAAGGCGTTGGGGTCTTCCGTGATCACCGAAAGCGCCGCCACCGGGCACTCACTCGCCGTCACGTTGCCCATGCCAAGCGCATCCAGCTGCCGGGACAGCAGCTTTAGCATAAACGGATCGTCGTCAATGATGAGGATGCGCATGGTTAGCCGGCCAATGCGATGATCATGCCGCGTCGCCGCGCTGTCGTCGCTCGATTGCGTCACGAACCGCGTCCAATCGCTCACGAATCGTGCTTCCCGGGGCGCTGCGGAAGTCGATCTCCTCGCTCCTTGCCTCGTGTTCCAGCGATGCACAGCAATCGCCAAGCGCAATTGCGCCCACGGAGCGCGAGGACGACTTCAGCTTGTGCGCCACGGTGGCGACCTGGCGGCTGTCACCGACCACGCACGCGCGCTCGAGATCCCTGACGAGGCCCTCGGCGGCCTCGAGAAATTCCTGCAGAAACTCGTCGATGAGGTCTTCGTCGTCGCCGATCAGGCTGCGGAGCACGTCGGTATCGAGTGCCCGGGCAGAAGCATCGCCGGCCACCTCCCGGGAGGCGGGCTCTGCAGGACGATCGCCCGGAGACGGCGCCTGCGGCAGATGGCTGTCTATGACCTCGCGCAGCCGCTCCAATTGCACGGGTTTCGTGACGTAGTCGTCCAGCCCGATGGCCTCACCCCGTTCCGCTTCACCGCGCAACGCGTTCGCGGTAAGGGCGATCACGGGCGTGCGTCGGACCTCCTCGCCCTTCGTGGCCTCCTCCCGCCGGATAGCTTCGGTCAGCGCGTAGCCATCCATAACGGGCATGTGCAGGTCGGTCAGGACGAGGGCCGATCGACCCTTGCGCCAGATCTCCAGGGCCTCCTGACCGTCACAGGCGAGTTCGGCCGCCCGGCCGAGTAGTTGCAGCTGGCGCGCGATCACCTTGCGATTTATGGCATCGTCTTCCGCCACCAGTATTAGCTCTCCCCGGGCCGCGGCGGTCTCGATGTCGGGTAGCTCGGTGGGTGCGAGACGGCTGGAAGCCGGTCCGGATTCCGGCCGCAGCACCATCCTGCCCGCTGCCGCCGCCACCGCCTCGAGGAGCGCCCGGCGGCGCAGCGCCAGCGCGCTGAGGCCTGCGGTATGAGGCCCGAGCGGATTCGGCGACCGGTGCACGGAACGCGACAGCAGCAGTCGCCCCGACGATCCCGGCAGCCAGTGTGCCTTGCTCCGCCGGCCGCGTTCCGAGCGGGAGACCGGGAGGATGACCACATCGGCCGACTCGTCTCCGCCGGCGGCCTCGCCCGGCTTCGGCTGGACCACTTCTACGTCCACACCGGCATCCGTCAGATAGCGCTCGATGCTCTCGCACGGAATGCCGTCGTCGTCCAGCACCCGAACCCGCAGGCCGGAAAGGTCGGGGAAGGCAGGCGCATCCTCGACGGCGGGCTCCAGCGGGAGTCGTACACGGAAGAGCGAGCCTTCGCCCGGCCTGCTCTCGACGCCGATGGAACCGTCCATCAGGTCGGTCAGGCGCTTCGCGATGACGAGACCGAGTCCCGAACCCCCGAAGCGACGTGTCGTCGACTCTTCCGCCTGACTGAAGGGCTGGAAGAGCCGCTTCTGCGCCTCCTCGCTGATGCCGATGCCGTTATCCTCCACTTCGATGGCGAGCTCGGGTGACTGACCGACGGCTTCTGCACGAACGGTGACGCGACCCTTCCGGTCCGCGCGGGACCCGGAGAACTTGATGGCGTTGCCGACCAGATTCGCGAGGATCTGGCGCAGTCGCACCTCGTCGCCGACGACTGAGGAGGGCAGCGTCGGCGACACGAAGCAATGGAGGTCCACCTCTCTCTCCAGTGCCAGCGGCACCAGCGAGCCGCACAGGCCCTCCACGGCGTCGGTGAGAGAGAACTCGGCGCGTTCGAGCTGCAGGCGTCCCGCCTCGATACGCGAGAAATCCAGGATGTCGTCGATGATGCGCATCAGCGCACGGCCCGACTCGCGGACTGTCGCCACGAGTTCGGCCTGATTATCGGTCAGCGGCTCGCTTTGCAGGATATCGAGCGTGCCGAGCACGCCGTTCATCGGCGTGCGGATCTCGTGGCTCATCCGCGCGAGGAAGCTGCTCTTGGCCTCGTTAGCACTCTCCGCCTGGCGGTGGGCCTCGGCCAGCTGGCGTGTGCGCTCCTCCACCAATTCCTCCAGGTGGTGTCGATAGCGCTTGAGCTCGCGCTCGGTCTCGCGTTTGTCGGTGATGTCTTCCTTGACCGCGAGATAGTGCGTGATCTTGCCGTCCGGCTGGCGCACCGGACCAATGGACACCGACTCGACGTACTCGCGGCCGTCTTTGCGCCGGTTGTGGAAGATGCCGGACCACGGCTGTCCCATGCGAAGCGACTGCCACATGGCGGCATAGGTCGCGCGCGGCGTCTTGCCGGAAGCCAGGATGCTGGGGTTGCTGCCGAGCAACTCCTTCCGGCTGTAGCCGGATATGCGGCACGCGGCATCGTTGACATAGAGGATGGCCGGGGTGTGGTCCGTAATCAGGATGCTCTCCGGACTCTGCTCCACGGCCAGCCAGAGTTGACGCAGCTGCTCCTGAGCCGTGCGCTGTTCCTCAATTTCCTGAAATGCCCCGTGCACGCCATAGATCTTCCCGTCGTCGTCGCGCATCGGCTCGCCGATGGTGCGCACCCATAGGCGGCGGCCGTCGGCCCGGAGGATCTGCAACTCCTCGTCGTAGGGAACGCCGTCCCGGGCGCAGGCCTCGAAGACCTCGCGGATGCGCGGCCGGTATTCCGGCGCGTAGAAGCTGATGCCGTCCGCCACGCTGACCGTGGTGCCGACGGGCAGGCCGTGGATCCGGCAGACTTCGTCCGACCAGAAGACGCGGTCGGCGGAAACGTCCACTTCCCAGCCGCCGACGCGCCCGGCACTCGAGGCGATGCGCAGCAGGTTCTGGGTCCTCTGCAGACGGCGCTCGGTCTCACGACGCTCGGTGATGTCGTGCACGATCGAATACAGCAGGTGGCGGCCGCGCACGGCGATGGGCCCGCTGTAGACCTCAACGTCGCGCAGAGAGCCGTCGGCCAGGCGGTGTCGGAACAGGAAGTAATTGCGCTTCTCCCGGCTGGCGCGGGACATCTCCGCCGTGACCTCGTCCGGCGGGAGTGCGTTGATGTCGTGGATCTGAAAACCCAGCAGCTCGTCCCGCGACCAGCCGTAGAACTTGGCTGCGGCCGGATTGGCATCGACGATGCGCCCTGTCTCCGGGTCTACGAGCAGCATGACGAGATGGTTGTTCCGGAACAGCGAGCTGTAGAGTTCGTCCGTTTCGGTCAGCGCCTGCCGGGTCCGATCCAGCTGGCGGATCTTGTGTTGCAGTTTGCGCCCGAGACGCTCGTTGTAGGCGGCCAGCACGTCGGTATCGTCGCTGGGCGGGCGCATCAGCCGGCGGGTATCGTCCGTGGCGCCGTGCAGCGCTGCCTCCACGCGCTGCAGCAGCTGGCGGCTCTCCATCGGTTTCACCAGGAAGTCGTCGGCGCCCAGGTCCCGCGCCAGCCGTTCATCGGGGGCATCGGTGAAGGTAGCCGTGTAGACCAGAAACGGGATGTCGCGCAGCAGCGCATCCGCCCGCCATTCCCGGACCAGCATGAAACCGTCCATTCGGGGCATCAGCAGGTCCGAGAGGACCAGATCCGGCGCTTCGGCCCGGGCCTTCTCCAGTGCGTCGATGCCGTCGCGGGCCTCGACGACCTCGTAACCCGCCGCCCCGAGTTGCTGTGCCAGCAATTCGCGGTTGTCCGGGTTGTCTTCGACAATGAGGATGCTTGTCATCGGCTCGGGCTTGCCTCCGGCGCGAGACCCTCGATATCGGCGACGAAGGTTGCCGGGTCGATCGGCTTCTCGATGTAGCCCGAGCAGCCCGCGGCCAGCGCCGCCTGCCTGTCTCCTGCCATCGCATGGGAGGTGACAGCGAGAATCGGAATACTCATGGTAGCCGGATCGGCCCGCAGCCTGCGAGCGACCTCGTAACCGTTTATGTCCGGCAACTGTATGTCCAGAAGGATGATGGCCGGTCGCAATTTCCTCGCCGCGGCAATGCCCTCGACGCCCTCCGCCGCATGAGAGACGTTCCATCCGCTCGCCTCCAGCAGGTAGGTCGCCAGATAGCGGTTTTCGGCATTGTCCTCGATGATCAGAATCGAACGGTTCATTGCGAGGGCCTCAGTGGCAGATACAGGGTGAACGTGCTGCCCTTGCCGGGCTCGCTGTGCACGAGAATCTCTCCACCCATCAGCCTTGCGAGCCGCCGCGAGATGGCCAGTCCGAGTCCCGTACCCTCGACCGCAGGGTTCTCCTCCGTGCCGATCTGGCTGAACGGGTGGAATATCTCTGCCTGATCGTCAGCGGATATGCCGATGCCGGTGTCGCCGACGTCGATGCGGGCAACGCCGCCTTCGGTGTCCGGCAGCGGGCTCGTCTCGAGCTCGATACCTGCGGTGACCGTCACCTCTCCCGTGTGCGTGAATTTGACGGCGTTGCCGAGAAGGTTGGTCAGCACCTGCCTGAGGCGATGCGCATCGCCCACCGCATGTTCGAGTCCTTCGGAGATCTCGAGCCGGAAGCCGAGTTTCTTCTCGTGAGCCTTCGGTTGGACCATCTCCGCTGCTTCCATCACGACGGCGGCGAGGTCGTAATCCCGGGACTCCAGCCTGAGTTCATCCGCCTCGATCTTGGAGATATCCAGGACGTCGTTGATGAGCGCCAGCAGGTGGCGCGACGCCCGCTGTACGATCTCGAGCTGCTTGCGCTGCTCCTCGTTGACTGGCCCCGGCAGTTCCTGCAGCAATACCCCGGTGAAGCCGATGATCGAGTTGAGCGGCGTGCGCAGCTCGTGGGACATGCTCGCCAGGAACAGCGACTTGAGTTGATCGGCCGCCTCGGCACGTTCCCGCGCAATCTCCAGGTCTTCGGTCCTCGCCGCCACCCGTTCTTCCAGTTCCCGGTTCAGTTCGAGCAGCGCGGTCTCGGCTTCCTTGCGGGCGCTGATGTCACGCACGATGATGTGCAGGGAGACGTCGTCGCCGTCCTGGAAACGGCTTGCAGACACCTCCACGGGCACTCGCCCGCCGTCCAGCCGGCAGATGGAGAGTTGCAGCGGTTCCGTCAGCTCTTCACCCTGTCTGAGCCCTTCGAGTTGCTCGCCCACGACATAGTGATCCGGCGTATCCACGAAATCGTGCCAATCCCGTCCGATGAGCTCGTCTCTGGAATCGGCACCGTAGAGCCGCACCGCAGCCTCGTTGACGAGCGTCACTCGGTTGTCCTGATAGACCAGGATGGCGTCGGCGGCTCCCTCGACCAGGCGCCGGTAGCGTTCCTCGGTCTCGGCCCTGGCGAGACGCTCCTCCTCGCGCTCCGTGACGTCCAGAACCACCGTGAAATGACCCTCCACATCACCCGCCTCGCCAAAGTCGGGTATCAGGGTCACGAGACCCCAGCGGACTTTACCGTCCGGGCTGTGAGTGGGCGCCTTGTACTGCACGCGCGTGCCGTCGAGTGCGCGGCGCACATGCGGCGCGATACGGCCGTACAGCTCCTCCCCGAGCACGTCACGCTGGGTACGGCCGATGACCTGCGACGGCGTCAGTCCGAACCACTCGGTGTAGGCGGCATTGGCGAATAGATAGCGTCCGTGGCTATCCACCCGGGAAACGGGGCCCGGCAGACTGTCGGTGATAACCAGGAGGTCGCCCTCGCTTTCTCGTGCGGCTTTTTCACGTTTGGCGGCACGAAGGCTGAGCAGGAACACGAATGCCGCACTGGCCGCGACGAATAACCAGCCTTTGGCCGTCTGCCAGCTGGCTATCGCTTCCGCGTCGCTCACCAGACTGTAGAGCAGCCGGTCGGTAAACAGGATCCAGACTCCCCCGAGCATGCCGTAAAGCAAAGCGGCACGAACGGCTGCTCCCTTAGCCGAGACTGACATCGCCCGCTCCCTCTCGGCGGCTCTCGCCGCCAGTCCTGAGTAACCTGCGTGGGCCGAAAATACCATTTTTAGCCCGCCGAACGAGACTACGACATCACACAATCAATTGTGCGAAATCGCACGATCAAACTCCGGGAGCGGCAGTGGATCATGACGAGCATGGGCGGCGGGTTACGGGGATGTGACAGCCGGGTTACGAAAGACGATCCGAAAACCGGAAATTTCCGGCATGCGCCGCCGGCCGTCAATAAGTATCTCTACAGCGGAGGGCGGCGTGCCGCCGCCTGGCGGGCCCCGGCCCGTGGCTCGGCCGCTCTCCTCAGCCGGTCGTTGATGGCCTCGCCGAGGCCCTCGGCGGGTATCGGCATGACCGCGATGGTGTCCGCGCCGGCCGTATCCAGTTCCCGCAGCATGCGGTAGAGGTTGGCTGCCGCCTCCACGGAATCTCCCGAGGGTGAGAGATTGAGGGTGTCCTGCGGGGCTTGCGGCCCGAAACCGAGCAACACCTCGCCTGCCCGCGCCTCGGCGGCCTCCAGCCGGATGGCGGCCCTGGGCGCGTAGTGCGACGCCAGTTGACCGGGCGCGGTGACCGCGTCCCCGGCGGCTTTCGCGAGGGGCCCCGCTACCGCCTCGATACGTTCGCGCTCGATGGCGCCCGGACGCAGCAGCCGCGGCGGCTCGCCCGGCAGCAGCGAGACGATGGTGGACTCGATACCGGCGCTGCAAGGTCCGCCGTCCAGCACCAGCGCCACTCCGTCGCCGAGTTCGCGGGCGACGTCTTCCGGGCGGGTGGGACTCAGCCTGCCGGATGGGTTCGCGGAAGGCGCCGAAACCGGTCCGCCAAAGGCCTCGAGCAGCGCCCGCGCCATCGGATGGCCCGGCACACGCAGGGCGATGGTGCCGAGACCGGCGCGGGCGAGATCGCAGGTGCGCCCGGCCGCGGCCGCCGGCACCACCAGCGTCAGCGGGCCGGGCCAGAACGCCTCGGCCAGGACGAGCGCGCGTTCGTCCAGCTCGCCTTCCCGGGCGGCGAGTTCGACGGTGGCGACATGCGAGATGAGCGGATTGAACCTGGGCCGGCCCTTGGCCGCAAAGATCCGTGCCACGGCTGCGGGGTTGCCCGCATCGCCGGCCAGCCCGTACACCGTCTCGGTGGGCATGCCGACGAGGCCGCCGTCACGAAGCACTTGCGCCGCCTGCTCCACGGCGGCGGGGCCTCGGACGATGGAGGGTGACTGGCTCATCGGCAGGAAACTCGGCGCATGCGCACGGTGCGTTGGCGGGATTCTAGCCTGCGGGCGGTTCCTGCTGCGCGCTCAGCGTGACCTCGAACTCCACCACGACCTCGTTGCGCACGAAATCCGGGTCGGCGAACTCGCCGGTTCCCACGTCGAAACGCTGGCGGTCGATGCGGGTGCCGCCGGTCATCGTGAAGCGGCCCCGGGCGAAGATCGCCTTGCCGTCCGGGGTGAGTTCGTAGCGTATCGCCCGGGGCGCGGTGATGCCTTTCAGCGTAAGCTCCCCGTCGGCGACGTATTCCCCGCCTTCGCGGCGCACGCCGGAGCTTTCCCAGACGGCCTGCGGATGACGCTCCACGGCGAAGAACTGGGGGCCCTTCAGTGTCTCGTCCCGGTCCCGGTTGTCGCTGTCGGCGGAGTCGAGCCGTACCGTCACGCGGATTTGGTGGTCTTCCGGTGCTTCGCCGGCCAGGCAGTAGCGCACCGAGAATTCGCCGAAGCGGCCGGTGAAGCCCGTGTCCTCGACGGCGCCCGCGAACGTGAGCTCGCCGGAAGGCGCGCCGCCGGTATAGCAGCGCTGCTGTGCCGGAGCGGGTGCAGCCAGCAGGAGCGTTGCAGCCAGCGCGGATGCCGTGCGCATTATCTTCCTCATGATGGCGACATCCTCACCCGTTTCCGGGGCCGGAAGCAAAAGTTTCCGGCGCGTGACGCCGCGTCGCGCAGCGGCTATCCCGTAGACTCGCGGACGAATCGGACCAGGGCACCGCAGCCGTCGACGAGCGGGTCTGCTGCAGGCACGCCGTGCCGGCGGCGCAAAGCCTCGAGATAGTCTTCCCGCTCCCCCGGCGCCAGCCCCGAGGTGTTCACGGCGATGCCGACGCAGCGCGCCGCATCGTTGGTCCGGCGCGCGAGGCGCTCGTGCAGCGCGATGGCCTCGTCGAGTTCGGGCAGGCGGAAGTCCGGCCAGCCGCTGACCGTCTCCCGGCCCGCCTCGTGGCAGAGCACGAAACCGTCCGGCTGGGAGCCGTGCAGCAGACCCAGGCTCACCCCGGAGTAGGCCGGGTGGAACAGTGAGCCCTGGCCCTCGATGACGTCCCAGTGATCCGGCTCGTTGTCGGGCGACAGCACCTCGGCGGCCCCTGCGATGAAGTCCGCGCCGACGCAGTCGATGGGCATGCCTTCGCCGGCGATGATGATGCCCGTCTGGCCCGTGGCCCGGAATGTCGATTTCACGCCGGCCGCGCGGAATGCCTCGGCCAGCGCGAGCGCGGTGTACTTCTTGCCGATGGCGCAATCGGTGCCGACCGTGAGGATGCGCCGGCCGCTGCGCTTGCGGCCGCTGCCCACCGGCAGGTTCGGCGGCGGTGTGCGCACGTCGATCAGGCGGACTCCGGCGGCCTCCGCGGCGAGGGCCAGACCTTCGTTCCCCGCCAGGCGCGTGTGCAGGCCGCTGACGACGTCCAGTCCCGCGGTCGCGGCCGCCTGCATCACCGCCCACCAGGCATCGGGGATGGCGCCGCCCGGCGGCGCCACGCCGATCACCAGGCTGCCGGCGCCGCCGCTCGCCGCCGCGTGGACATCCATGTCCGGGACGCCGAGGTCCACGGCGTCGGGCGAGAGCCGCAGCTGTCCCACGACCCGGTCGCGCCGCCACTGCACGATGCCCAGGCCGGTCTTGGCGAACGTGGGCTGTTTCTCGTCCCCCACCAGTATCAGGTAGGGACTTCTCAATTCGATCCGGCTGATCAGAGACATGGCGACTTACCTTGTGCGAGTGCGGTGGCTTGCCGGCCCCGGCTACAGTCCGAGCAGCGCCGCGAGTCCTACGCCGACGAACGTGCCGACGGCGTAACCGAGCATGCCCACGAGGATGCCGGGAGCGACGAGGGCCTGCCAACCCTTGCTCGCCGCCAGGGCGGCGGCCGGCGCCGGGCCCAGAATGCAGGCATTGGACGCTATCATGACTTCCGCCAGGTCGAGGCGCAGCAATCGGCCGGCCGCGACCAGCACGACCAGGTGCACGGCCACCATCACCAGGATGAACAGCAATATGGGGAACGCGGCGCCGACCACGTCGGCCAGATTGGCGCCGGCGCCGATGCAGGCGAAGAAGACGTACATGAACAAAGTGCCGAGTTCGAAGTCCGCGCTGACCCGGCGGACGAGCGGCTTCGCGAAGTTGGCGACGGCGAGAGCGAGCACCGTCACCACCAGGATGAACAGCGACTCTATGCCGAACAGCCGGGCGAGCCAGCCGCTGACCGCGCAGACGGCGAGGCTGAGCGCGAGCCCGGTGGCGGCGCCCGTGAGGTCGAACGGCCCGGCGCCGCGGGGGTCGGCGGCCGAAGCCGATTCCGCGGGCGCCGATCCGGTTCCTTCCATGTGCCGCGACGGCATGGCCGCGCGCACGAAGCGCAGCGCCGGCAACAGCATCAGCGCGAGGAGGAAGAACACGGCACCCGCCGCGTCCGCCGACAGCCCCGCCACGTAGATGGCGGAATCCTTGATGCCGAGTGCCTCTGCGGTGGCGACGAAGTTCAGCGAACCGCCGATGTAGCTCGCCGCCACGGTGCCCGCAATGCGCGGCTCGAGTTCGCCCATGTCGATCACGGCGGCGCCGACGAGCGCGCCGGCCAGTGTCGCGCCGACGGCGACGCCGAAGGCCAGCAGCATGGCGCCGGATTCGGTGTAGATGGTGCGTAAGTCCGCCCGCAGCAGCAGCAGCGGGATGGCGAACGGCACCAGGTAGCCGGCCACGGTGCCGTAGAGCGGGGCGGAGTGGGGGATGATGCCCAGGTTGGCCAGCGCCATGGCGGCGGCCAGCAGCACCAGGGGTCCGCCGAGGTTCCGCCCCCAGGCGGTGCGCTCGGCCCACATGCCGAACGCCACCACCGCCATGATCGCCGCGCTCAGCGCGAACGTGCTGTCGGCCGCGATCAGCGGCATTCGGCCCGCTCCGTCGGCGTCATGGTCGCCCGGCGCCGCCGGGCCGGCATCACGGGTCGATCAGAAGCGCGCGCCAACGGAGATCCCGATGGTCCGCGGCCGGATCAGTGCCAGGCCGACCAGACCATTCGGCAGTGCGCCGGGCGTGTTGATGTCGTTGATACCGTCCTCGTCGCCGAGGTTGTTGGCGTAGAGTTCCACCGACCAGGAGTCGAACTCGATGCCCGCGCGGGCGTTCAGCGTGGTGTAGGCATCCGCCTCGCGCAGGCTGCCGTCCGGCAGTCGGTTACCGAAACCGGCCGTGCGGTCACCCACGTAGCCGAGGTTGCCGCCGACGTACGCCATGGCATCGCCCAGCACCGGCCAGGTGTACTCGCCGTTGAGGCCGAAGCTCCACTCGGGCACGAAGGGCAGCGGGTCGCCGTCCGTGCCGCCGACCACGGGGTCGGTGTCCTGCGTGAGTTCGGCGTCGGTGTAGGCGCTGTTGAACGACAGGGTGAGACCGTCCGCGGGTCGGAGGGTGGCGGATACCTCGACGCCCTTGCTCTCCGCGGTGCCGCCGTTGGCGTTGAGGCCGACGCCGTTGACGACGGCGAGCAGCTGCACGTCCTCCCAGTCCAGGAAGAAGGCCGCGGCGTCGAAGGAGAGCATGCCGCCCATCGCGTCTGCCTTGATGCCGATCTCGTAGTTGGTCAGGGTGTCCGAATCGTAGGAACCCGGCGTGCCCGGCGGCGCGCCGGTGGGAATGATGTTGGGGCCGCCGGGGCGGTAGCCGGTGGCGACCCTGCCGTACACCGACACGTCTTCGCTGATCTCGTAACGCGGCGAGAATGACCAGGTGAACGGGCTCTCCGACGAGCTGGCGTCCTCGAAGTTCACAGCTCCACCCAGCAATGCGCCCTGCAGCGTCTGGCTGGCCTCCTGATCGTTCTCGCTGGCGCGCGCGCCGAACGAAAGTTCGAAACGCGGTGTCACGTACCAGGTGGCGTTGGCGAACACCGCGTACTCCTCGTAGGTGGAGACCACGGCGGCCTCGACCAGCGTCGGTATGTCGCTGGCGGGCGTGTCCGTGCCGGCCTCGACGGCGAAGATCCGCTGCGGGTCGATGCCGGAGTCCTCGTCGGTGTAATAGAAGCCGGCCAGCCACTCGAACGTATCGCTCTCGGCGGACAGCAGCCGGAACTCCTGGGTGAACTTGTCGGTGCTGGTGATCTGGTCCTGGATGGCGCTGAGCGGGCGGGTCGCCGCATCGCCGAACAACAGCGTGGTCACGGATGCCAGCGGCGCGCCGGCGAGCGCCGTATTCGCGGCGACGTCCGTCTGGAAATCCTGGTCGAAGGTGCTGTAGCTGGTGACCGACTGCAGCGCCATGCCGCCCAGATCCCAGTCCAGCGTCGCGCTGTACACCCGGTACTCGATGTCGGTGAAGTCCTCGTGGTAACGGGAGCGCACGAAATCACCGCCGACAGGTTCCAGCGTCACCGGATCCGCGTCGATGACGTTCGACGCATCGCTCTCGATGTTCTGGGCGAAGGCGGTGAGATCCAGGGAGACGTCCTCGTTGATATTGAACAGTGCGGAGATGCGTCCGCCGAAGACGTCGACGGAATTGATGTCTTCCTCGACCCGGGTCCCTTCGACCACGTTCACCGTCGGGTCGGTGAGACTGGGGATGGGGTTGTTGCCGATGGAATCGATGTAGCCGTCGTCGTGGCGGAAGAAGCCGCTGGCGCGCACGGCCACGCGGTCGGACACCGGCACGTTCACCAGGCCGGTGAAGTTGTAGCCGGTACCGCCGTCCTCGACGCTCTCCACCGATACCTTGCCGCGTGCCTCGAAGGCTTCCGGGTTCGGGTCATTGGTCACGTACTTCATGACGCCGCCGAGCGAACTCGCGCCGTACAGCGTGCCCTGGGGCCCGCGCAGCACCTCGATGCGGGACACGTCGAAGGTGTCGAAGTTGCCCGACAGGATGGCCGCGTTGGCGAGACCGCTGCTGGAGCCGAACGGCACGTCGTTCACGTAGACGCCGACGGTGGTCGCGACGCCGCCCGTGTTGATGCCGCGGAGAGTAATGCGGTTCACGCCGGCCGTGCTGCTCTCCAGGCTGAAGCCGGGGATCAGCGCCACGAAATCCTCGAAACTGTCCGCCCGCACTCGCTCCAGGAAATCGCCGGAGAGCACCGTCACCGACATCGGGATCTCCGTCAGCGCCTCGTCGCGCTTCTGGGCGGTCACGATGATCTCTTCGACCGCGCGCTCGCCGTCCTGGGCCTGTGCCGCAGGAACCAGCGCGAGGGTGGTCAGGACGGCGGCGCCGCTGACGGCCGCGATGATGGAATGGAATGTGCGCATGATGATGTCACCCGTCGGTGTGCTGAGCCGGAACGCTCCCCCTGCGTCCGTATCAGTGGGGGGCTCATCGATGGTAACCACAGGGCCCTGCAAAGCATTAGTCAGAGACGGCCGGAAAAATGTGCAGAAACGGCGGCCTCGATCAGGGCGGATTGGAGCTTCGCCACTGCCGGGGGGTGCAGCCGCAGGCACGACGGAATGCCCGGGAGAACGCCGAGGGGTCCTCATAGCCGACAATGCTGCCGATCTCGGCAATGCTGTGCCGGTTGTCCTTGAGCAGGAAGCGGGCCGCCTCAATGCGTTTCTCGATGCAGTACTGCATGAGCGTGGTGCCTTGCATGGCCTTGAAGCCGGTCTTCAGCCGCGTCTCCGAGATGCCCAGCTGCCGGGCGAGTTCCGGGATGGGCGGCGGGTTGGCGTATTCCATGCCCAGTATCCGGCGGGCCTGCCGGATCTTCTCGGCGAAAGGCCGATCCAGGTCCAGCGCCCTGCGGTCGGTCAGGGTACGGCTGGTCTTCAGAATCTGCATGCCGATGCACAGGAGTTCGTCGAACTTGGCGCTGATCCACTTGCCGAGCAGCGAGCCGTTGACTGGAAGGTGGAAGCAGGACCAGATCGCCTCGCGGTGCCGGTCTTCGAGGAAGAACACTCGCTGACGGGGTTTGCCGTGCTGGCCAGACAGTATTTCCCGGAGCCAGCGCGGGTATTCTTCCGCCGATTCCGAGAGGCGTTCCATGAGCGTGGAAAGTGTGCTGTGGACCGCCACGTGGCGTATCTGCACCCCGGTCTTCGGGACGCGGTAGGTGGTCTCCTGCCGGGGTACCGCCGAGACCACCAGCGCGGGACCGAGGTCGTGGACGTTCTTTCGCTTGCCGAGAAACTCCGAGCGCTTCACGGAGGAGACGAACTGGAACGTGATGAGGTCGCATACCGTATTGCGTATCGCTACCGGTCGGTCCAGCACCGCCTCGTTGATCTCGATCATGCGGTCGGCGTCGATGCGGTAGCAGAGCAGGCCCTCGATCCCCAGTGAGTGGGGCACGTGGATGAAATTGCCGTCCGGGGTGGATTCGAACGCCGTCAGGCGTTGTGCGTCGAGGAACAGCGAGCCGAGCTGGGCGTGCGAGAGCTCCGCGAGGTCGAATTCCTCGCCGACTTCAACCATCTGCTCATCGCCGTAGTGCATGGGGCTCCGCAGGAAGCGGCCGGCAGGCCTGCCGACTCTGCATATTATGGTGGCGAAACGGCCTAACCCGCAAATGACCGCGCAGGCTATGATGCCCGGCCATACCGTATTCAGGGGGAGAGACCGATGACGACATTCGCCCGGACTTTCGCTGCGAGCCTGCTGCTGACCGTGGCCGGCACCTGCGTCGCGGCCGAACCGGTCGACCCGGTCGATTCAGAGGGCCGGCAGACATTCGATGCGCTGGAGAGATTCGTCGACGGTATGGTCAAGCCGTTGATGCAGGACAACAAGAGTCCCTCCGGCACGGTGGCCGTCCGCCACCGGGGCGAACTGATCTTCGCCAGGGGCTACGGTTATCAGGACGTGGAGCACCAGATCCCCGTCGATCCGGCCACTACGCTCTTCCGCCCGGGCTCCACCTCCAAGCTGTTCACCTGGGTGGCCGTGATGCAGCTCGTCGAGCAGGGCCGGCTCGACCTGGACGCCGACGTCAACACCTACCTGGAAACTTTTCAGATCGAGGACACGTTCGACGAGCCGATCACGCTCCGCCACATCCTCACTCACACAGCCGGCTTCGAGGACGGCGGCTTCGGTTACCTGATCATCGACGACCCCGACCGGATCCTGCCGCTGGCGGAATCGATGAAGCGCTACCAGCCCGAGCGGGTGAATCCGCCGGGTGCCCAGACCGCGTATTCCAACTACGCCACGGCTCTGGCCGGGCTGATCGTGGCGAACGTCTCGGGCACGCCGTTCAACGACTACGTGCGCGAGAATATCTTCGAGCCCCTCGGCATGAACAGTTCCAGCTTCGAGGAGCCGCTGCCGGAGGACCTGGCCGACGACATGGCCATCAGCTACGGGCTGGAGGCCGGCCGCTTCGTCGAGAAGCCGTTCGAGATCATCTCCAACTTCGGTCCCGCCGGCGCGATGTCTGCGACGGCGACGGACATGGTGCGCTTCGGCCAGGCGTTGCTGAACGGCGGCGAGCTTGACGGCGCGCGCATACTGGAAGCCGAGACCGTCGAGCAGATGCTGGCTCCCGCCTTCAGTCACGACGACCGGTTGATGGGCATGGCGCTGGGCTTCTATGCCACCGACTACAACGGCTTTCGCGTGGTCGGACACGGCGGCGACACCCGCTGGTTCCACTCTTATCTCGGCATCGATCCGGAGAACGAGCTGACCTTCTTCGTCAGTTTCGGCGCCGGCGGCGGCAGCCCCGTGCGCTCGGCGTTCGCCCCGGCGCTCTATGACGAGTATTTCCCGCAGGAACAGGAACGGCCCGAGCCTCCCGAGGACTTCGCCGAGCGGGCGGCGCGCTATGCCGGCACCTACGGTTTCTGGCGCACCAACTTCTCCACCATCGAGAAGGCATTCCGCATGACCGGCATCGTGCAGGTGGCGCCGACGGAGGAGGGCACGCTGGTGGTCGCCCTCGGCGACGGCGCCAAGCAGTACGTGGAGGTGGAAGAGAACCTGTTCCGCCAGCTCAATCCCGACATCGCGCTGCTGAGCGGCGTCAGCCCGGCCCTCATGGCTTTCCAGGAGAACCAGCAGGGCGAGATCACCGGCTTCGTGCTCGACGGGCTGCCGTTCATGTCGCTGCGCCGGCTGACGCTCACCGCCACGCCGTCGTTCAACTTCACTCTGCTGGGGCTGTCGGTGCTGGTCTTCCTGGGAGTGGCGGCGCGGCGCTGGTACGCGCGCTCGGTGATCCGCTCGTGGGCGCCGCAGGACCGCTCGGCCTACCTGGCGGCCTTCCGGGTCAGCGCCGTGAACCTTCTGACGCTGGTCGCTGGCGGCATCGTGCTCGCGGCGGTCGGCGACAGCCTGTTCAGCGGCATCCCGTTCCTGTTCAAGGCATGGCTGGTGCTGCCGATCCTGGCGACGCTGGCGGGCCTGTACCTCCTGTATCGCACGGTGCTGGTCTGGTCGGGCGGGGCGCTCGCCGGTGTCTGGGCCCGCCTCCGTTACACGGTGGTGACGGCCTGCGCGCTGTTCATGTGCTGGTTCTACTGGTACTGGAACATCCTCGGCTTCCAGTACTACTGAGGGCCGCGGCATGGCACATCCAACGATCTCGCGCAGCCTGACGGTCACTGCGGAAGCGTGGGAATTCCGCAAACCGTTCCGCATCACCGGCCACACCTTCCGCAGCGCGGACATCGTCCATGTGACGCTGAGCGAGGGCGGGCATACCGGACAGGGCGAGGCTGCCGGGGTCTACTACCTGAACGAGACCGGCGAAGGCATGCGCCTGCAGATCGAGGCCGTGCGCGCCGAGATCGAGGCCGGCTGCGGCCGGCAGCGGCTGCGTGAATTGCTGCCGCCGGGCGGCGCCCGCAACGCCGTCGACTGCGCTCTCTGGGACCTGGAGGCGAAGAAGGCGGAGACGAGCATCTGGGACCTGACCGGCATCGAGCCGGGACCGACCTGCACGGTGCTCACGATCGGCATCGGCACGCCGGAGGAGATGGCGGAGTCCGCCCTGGCCCTGGACAGCCCGCGCCTGAAGGTCAAGCTGAACGACGAGATGCCGCTGGAGCGCATCCGGGCCGTGCGCGAAGCCCGGCCGGACGCCGAGATCATCGTGGACATCAACCAGGGCTGGAACTTCGAGCAGCTGGTCGAGCTGGCGCCCCGGTTCGGCGAGCTGGACATCGCGATGATCGAGCAGCCCCTGCCCCGGGGCGGCGACGAGGCGCTGGAGGGTTACAGCCCGCCGGTGCCGCTCGCCGCCGACGAGTCCTGCCTGTGCGTCAGCGAGTTCGAGCAGGCCGCGCGGCGCTACCAGATCATCAACATCAAGCTGGACAAGACCGGCGGCCTGACCGAGGCGCTGGAGCTGGCGCGGCTGGCCGAGGCGCGGGACATCGACCTCATGATCGGCAACATGATGGGCACCTCGCTCGCGATCGCGCCGGCCTACGTGGTGGCGCAGCTGTGCCGGTTCATCGACCTGGACGGCGCGCTGTTCCTGAAGAACGATCGACCGCACGCCCTGTCCTACGAGCACGGCATGGTGTCGGTGCCCACGCCGGAGCTGTGGGGATGAGGGTCGGGGCGCGGAATCTCGCGGCCATTGCGACGATCATGGCGGCCGTGACGCTGGCGCTTGTGGTCCCCGCCGCAGCGCAGACCGCGGCGGAATCCGCCACGTCGGTGCTGGAGCGCGCGACCCGCAGCTTCGAGGTGCCCGGCATGGCGGTCGCGGTCGTCCACGACGGGGAGGTTCACGCCGCTGGCGAGGGCGTCACGGAAATCGGCGGTGACGAGCCCGTGGATGCGGAGACCCTGTTCCGCATCGGCTCGGTCTCAAAGGCCTTCACCGCCGCCGCGCTGGCGGTGCTGGCGGACGAGGGGCGGCTCGGCTGGGACGATCCCGTGATCGACCACCTGCCCGAGTTCCGCATGCACGATGCCTGGGTCACGCGGGAGTTCACCCTCCGCGACCTGCTGACTCACCGCAGCGGCCTGCCCCTGGGCGCCGGCGACCTGCTCATCTTCCCCGACGGCAACGCTACGGTGGCCGAGATCGTGGAGGCGTTACGCCACTTCGAGCCTTCCAGCAGCTTCCGTTCGCAATTCGACTACGACAACCTGCTCTACGTGGTGGCCGGCGAGGTCGTCGCCCGGGTCGCCGGCACGAGTTTCCCGGGGTTTCTGGAGAGCCGCGTGCTGGCGCCACTCGGCATGGACGACTGCGTGGCTGCGGACGACCGCATCCCCGCGGATGCCGACACCGCGACGCCGCACATGCAGGTCGACGGCGAGATCGTCACCACGCCGACCCGCCTGACGCCGGTGGTCGCCGCCGCAGGAGGCATCGTCTGCAGCGCCCGCAGCATGGCGAACTGGATGTCCTTCGTGCTGAGCGGCGGCGAGACCCCTGGCGGCGAGAGGCTAGTCAGCGAGGCGCAGTTCCGCGAACTGACCGGGCCGGTGACCCTGCTGGGCGTCCCGTCCTATCTCGCGGAGCATGCCGGCAGCTACCTCAATGCCTATGCCCTCGGCTGGGGCGTCTCCACCTTCCACGGTGAGCCGATGCTCTCGCACGGGGGCGGCGTCTGGGGCATGACGAGCTTCCTCGCGATACTGCCGGAGCGCGACCTCGCCGCTTTCGCCACCGGCAACCTGATGTCCGCCGCACCCCGTGCGGTGGTCTACCAGATCATCGAGGAGCAGCTCGGCGAGTCTGCGCCGGGCAACGACTGGATCGAGATCATCGAGGCACTGGCCGGCGACCGCCGGTCGGCCGCCGAAGAGGCCGTGGCGGCCGCCTGGGAGGCGAGGGACGCCGACAGCGCTCCGAGCCTGCCGCCGGACCGCTACACGGGCACCTACCGGGACGACTGGTACGGCGACGTCCGCATCTACCGGGCGGAGGATGGGACCCTCTGGTTCGAGTCGCAGCGGAACCCGCCGCTGCGGGGTCCGCTGGAACACTTCCAGTACGACACCTTCGTCGCGCGCTGGACCGACCGCCGCCTGATGGCCGACGCCTACGTCACCTTCACCATCGGGCCGGACGGCGAAGTGGAGCGTATCCGCATGGAGGCGGTATCGCCTGCCACGGATTTCTCCTACGACTTCCATGACCTGGATCTGAGGCCCGTCGCCGACGAGTAGCGACCGGGCCGCCGGCCGGCGGCTTCACCTGCGGAACGGCAGCATCCTCCTGAGCACGTCGTCGCGCAGCAGGAAGTGGTGACGCAGTGCCGCCCCCGCATGCACGGCGGTCACCGCCAGGAGTGCCTGGCCGAGGAACTCGTGCGCTTCCTCGAACAGGTCCTCCAGATCCTCGTCGCTCGGAGCCAGGTCCGGCATGTCGATCAGCCCGAAGAACTCCGCGCCGTAGCCGGCCGCCGAGGTATAGGCCCAGCCGGTGAGCGGTATCGCGAGGATGAGCGCATACAGCGTCCAGTGGGAGGCGCTGGCCGCGATCCGCTCCCATCGGGGCATCGTCGGCGGATCCTCCGGCGTCCTGCTGAGCAGCCGCCACACGAGCCGTATGACGGCGAGCGCCAGTATGGTCATGCCGATCGACTTGTGCTGGTTGACCAGCGCGAATTCCTGGCGGATGGAATCGGTTTCGTCGATGCGCCAGGCCCAGACGAATTGCAGCACGACGCCCGCGACCACCAGCCAGTGCAGCAACTGGGCAATCAGGCCCCAGGCCGTTGCGGTGTTGCGCAGTGGAATCCGCATGACGGGGACTCTACCGCAGGGAGGCTCGGCGCGGTACATCGGGCGCGATTCGGCCGACGCGCGGCGGCGACTTCGGGCTGGCAGCTTCCGACCGGCAGCGCGGATTGCTACTCTGGCGCGTCTTTCCCCCTGTCAATATCGAGGCAACATGTCGGACTCAGATACCTACACGCCGCCCCGCGTCTGGACGTGGGACCAGGAGAGCGGCGGCCGCTTCGCCAAGATCAACCGGCCCGTCGCCGGCCCCACCCACGAGCAGGAGCTGCCGGTGGGCGAGCACCCGCTGCAGCTCTACTCGCTGGCGACCCCGAACGGCGTAAAGGCCACGGTCATGCTCGAGGAGCTGCTGGCGGCCGGGCACGCAGGTGCCGAATACGATGCGTGGCTGATCCGCATCGACGAGGGACAGCAGTTCGGCAGCGGCTTCGTCGCCGTGAACCCCAACTCGAAGATCCCGGCCATGATGGATCACAGCACGACGCCGCCGACCCGCGTGTTCGAGTCCGCTGCCGTCCTGCTCTACCTGGCGGAAAAGTTCGGCGCCTTCCTGCCGACGGACCACCATCAGCGGACGGAGTGTCTGAACTGGCTGTTCTGGCAGGCGGGATCCGCGCCGTTTCTGGGCGGCGGCTTCGGCCACTTCTATGCCTATGCCCCCGAGAAGTACGAATACCCCATCAACCGTTACACGATGGAGGTGAAGCGCCAGCTGGACGTGCTCGACCGCCGGCTGGCAGACAATCGCTATCTCTGCGGCGACGAATACACCATCGCCGACATGGCGGTCTGGCCCTGGTACGGCGCACTGGCGGCCGGCAAGCTCTACGAGGCGGGCGAGTTCCTCGACGTTCAGTCGTACGAGCACGTGCAGCGCTGGACCAAAGAGGTTTATGCCCGCGAGCCGGTGAAACGCGGGCGCATGGTGAATCGCGCGTGGGGCGAGCCGGCCTCCCAGCTGCACGAGCGCCACAGTGCGGAAGACTTCGAGACCCGCACCCAGGACAAGATCGGGGATTCCTGAGGACGTCATGGCCGAGACCGCGAACCCGGCAGCCGATCTGGAGATCCGCGTCATTCCGGTGACGCCGCTGCAGCAGAATACCTCGCTGCTGTGGTCGCGCAGGACGAAGGAAGGCGTGTTCGTCGATCCTGGCGGCGGCGCGCTAGATCCCGCTAGGCCGGGTACTCCCGGATCCACTGGGAGAACAGCCATTTCTCGCCGGCGGTCGGAGGCAGCCCGGCGTGCCGGGTGGCCGCGTCGGGCCGGCCGTTCCCGTCGACATTCGAGAACAGGATGGCGTCGCCCTTCCCGCCGCGATAGGAATAGCCGATCTCGGGGAAGTGGGTCTCGCCGCCCTCGAAGTCCGCGTTGAGGTAGATGAGGAAGGTCTCCGCGCGCTGGCCCCGCTGGGCCAGCTCCAGGAGGTAGGCGGGCTCGTCCGGGTCCAGCCAGTCGTAGTGGTCGGCAAAGGTCTGGCCGGGAGCGTAGTGCAGCACCTTCGGTACCTCCATCGCCCGGTCGGGCCGGCCGGTGGCGGCGGCGATGCGAGCCCGCAGCACGAACGTCAGGACGCCCGAGATCTCGATGTCCAGGTCGCACTGGGAGTTGGTGCGGCGCGCGTCCTCGGTGGTGCCGCCGGTGGCGCTGTCGTAGATGGTCGCCCGGGCGAGCCGCCGGCGGGCCCGATCGACGAGCCAGTCGCAGACCGCGGGGGAGACGAAGGCCTCGATGGTGCGGATGCGCGGCGCCTCGCGGACGGTGGAGCCGGCCGGCGGCGAGAGCCAGTCGTCGAGATCGATGGCGCCGCGCAGCGCGGCCCAGTCTTCGAGCTCCGACGGGCTGCCGGCAGGCCCGGCAGCGAGGACGGCAAGCGAACTGCGTGCCGCCCCGGAGCCGAGTTCCGCTGCGTGCTGCAGGCGGTCGAAGGCGATATCCCAGTTGCGCGCGCGCCAGAAGCCGGAGGCGGCGATCGTCGCCGCTAGCCAGGCAGCCTCCGGGTCGCCGGCCTCGGCAGCCTGCTCGATCAGTGCGATGCCGCGGGAAGGGTCCGCGGGACGCCCGCGGCCGGTGAGATGCTCGAGCCCGAGGCGGGCCGTAGCGCCGGCGTCGTCGCTGGATGCTGCGCTCTCGTTGCCTTCGGTATCGGGCATGGTCCGGTCGGGCCTCTCGCAGTGCTCTGCAGTCTAGGCGCGGAAAGAAATCATACGCCAGCGCCGGAACTGGGCGAACAGGCGGATCAGGTAGGTGTCCGGCATGGGGCCGAGCGCGCGCCGCAGCCGGTCGAATACCACTTCGGCCGGCGTGCCGCCGTCCATGGCGCCGCCGAGCAGCACATCGAGCACCCGCACCACGGTCTCGTCCTGCAGGCCGAAGGTGTGCGGTCCCCAGGGTGTCGCCACCTCGAAGATCGCGGCCACCTCCGACCCGCGCCGCTGCACCGCTGTCGGGCGGGTAAGGAAATACGGCCGCAGGTCGCCCAGCGCGCGGTAGCCGGGCCGCTTCGTCACGACGGCACCGTCGAACACGCACGCATCCAGGTCGGTGAGGAGCAGACACCACAGCGCGTCCTCCGGCGTCTCCACGATGGGCTCGCCCATGACGTTGAAGGAGGTGTTGAGCAGTATCGGCACGCCGGTGCGCTCGCCGAAGCGGCGCACGAGTTCGTAATAGCGGCCGTTCGCCTCCCGGGTGACGGTCTGCACCCGGCCCGTGCCGTCGACATGGACCACGGCCGGCACCTCGGCGCGCCGCTCCTCGCGGAAGGCCATCACCCGCAGCATGAACGGACTCGCCGGATCGGTGCCGTCCAGTTCGAACCAGCTGCCGGCTTCTTCCAGGGGCACGACCGGCGCGAAAGGGCGGAAGGCCTCGCGGTGTTTCACCCGGGCGTTCAGCGTCTCCTTGGCGTCCGGCCGGCGGGGGTCACAGAGGATGCTGCGCTGGCCGAGCGCGCGGGGGCCCAGCTCCGAGGGACCGGTGAACCAGCCGATGATGCTGCCGCCGGCGAGCAGGTCGACCGCCTCTTCCACCGCGTCGGTCGTGTCGCGTTTGATGACCGCCG
>Ga0209947_1000226_pt1 | contig 34618 bp, 21 predicted proteins | sample SalPonR2_B_D2_MG_FD_185706 | JGI IMG/M metagenome (GOLD analysis project Ga0209947, IMG submission 185706) | Salt pond soil microbial communities from South San Francisco under conditions of wetland restoration - Salt Pond MetaG R2_B_D2_MG... ...
ATTGGCCAGCACCGCGACCAGGATGATCACCAGCAGCGCCCCGCCGACCATGCGCCCGCCCGGTTTGTTGCCAAGCCAATGCGCCGCGGCAATGGAGGCGGTCAATATTGCGAGAATCTCGATCTGGGCCATGCCTGGCTTCCGGTTGCGACCGCCTACTCTAACCGTCCGGCCAGCGCAAGGTTCGACCATCGACGATCAATCGGCATCCTCGATTTGGGCTTCGAGCCGCCCGCCTCGCCCTCGCCAGACATGCCTTGCGCGTGGCGTCAGCGGCCATTTCAGATCGGCCAGAAAACCGGGACCAGCAGCAGCACGACGGCCAAAGTGAGCAGGTTCAATCCGGCACCGAACCTGAAATAATCGCCGATTTTGTAGTCACCGGGCTCCTGCACCAGAAACGGCGCCGGATGACCGTAGGGCAGGAGAAAGGCGGCCGACGAGGAAACGACCACCGCCACGCAGAATCCGGTGAGACTGGAACCCATTGCATCGGCGGCCGTGATCGCGATCGGCGTCATGATGATGGCCACCGCGGCGTTGTGCATCGGCTGGGTCAGCAACATGCACAGCACTGATATGCCTCCAAGCACCGCCAGCGGCCCAAAGCCGCCGAGATGGTTCACCAGCAGCTCGCCGATCATATCGGCGCCGCCGGATTGCTGCAGGGCCGTACCCAGCGGGTACATCCCGGCGATCAGAACCAGCGTTTTCCAGTCGACCGCGTCATAGAGCCGTCGCCAGTCGACAATGCCGGACAGCACCATCAGCGCCGCACCGGCAAGCGCGCTGATCGCGATTGGAAACCAGCCGAGTGCCGCGACCAGAATGACCGCGACCAGGATCGCGGCCGCCCACGGTGCCAGGTGCCGCTTGGTGGAAGCGACCTCCGCATTGCCGGGCTTGAAATAGACCAGCAGGTCCTTCTCCGGCTCGAATTCGCGCATTTTGGCCCTCGGACCGTAGAACAGGATGCTGTCGCCTGCGCGCAACGGCGTATCGCGGCTTCCCATCCGGTGCGCGCTGCCGTCACGGTAGTAGGCGATCGCGCGCAGCCCGAATTGGTCGGACAGGCCGAGTTCGCGCGGCGTCCGGCCGATCGCCGGCGATCGGGGCGGCACCACGGCCTCGGCCAATTCGGCGGTACTCAACGGGTATTTCCGCTGCATTTCCGGCGGACCCATGTAGGTCAGCGACTCGTGCCGTTCGGCAAGCGCTTCGGCGTCGGTCTGCCGTCCCTGGACCAGCAGCATGTCGCTGGCCTTCAAGACGGTGTCGCGGGCCTCGACCTCGAGATGGTTGCCCTCGCGCACCACGGTGACCAGTTCAAGCCGATGATCGGCCTCCAGGCGAAGGTCGTCGATGGCGACGGTGTCATCCTCGATTTCCTCGGTCGCGTAGATTTCGAACAGCCGGTCTTCCAGCCCGTAGACCTCGATCAGGCGGACTGTGACAGGCACCTTCTCGGGATCCGGCACCTCGCGGCGCCCGGGAAGCAGATATCCGCCGAAGATGAAGCTGTAAGCGATGACCGCAGCCAGCAGAACGGCGCCGATGGCGGTGAATTCGAAGAACGCGAAGCCGGCCCCCTGGGTTTCCTGAAGCAGGCTATGGACCACGAGATTGTGCGATGCCCCGATCAGCGTCAGATTGGCTCCCGCCAGCGCCGCACAAGCCATCGGCAGCAGGATGCGCGACTGAGCCACGCGCATCTCCTTGCACAACCTCAGGATGACGGGAATGAAGAACGAGGCCGCCGCCACGATGTTGATGAAGCCCGACAGCAGACCAGGCACCGAGGTGTTCACGAAAAGCAGCCGGCCGTAGTGCTTGCGTATCACCTTCTCGAGCTTCTTGGCCACCCAGTCGACCACGCCTGTCTTTTGCAGCCCATCGCCGATGATCATCAGCGCCGCGATGGTCACCACCGCGAAACTGCTGAACCCGGCAAACGCCTGAACCGGCTCGATCACACGGGTCAGGACCAGCGAAAGCAGCACCAGCACCGCGACGATATCCGGCTTCAGCTTTCCGCTGACCAGAAGCGCGAATGACACGATCAGTACCAGAAATACGATTGCAGCTGACGACATCACTCACCCTCGCGAATCCGAATTATGAAGGGGAAATTTTTTCCTCGCAGGCTGACGCTACTTGACCACGAGCCTGTTGACCACATTCGAGACGCCCTGCTGGCCACGGGCAATCCTCACGGCCTCGCGCGACTGTGCCTCGGTGCCGACGAATCCGGTCAATACGGCCTCGTCGTCCTCGATCTGGACATCGATGGCCGAGCCGGCCAGATCCGGTTCGGCCATCAGTGCCGCCTTGATTTGCAACGCGGTATCGGAATCCTGATTCTCGAGCTTCGCCGAATCCCTGGCCCAGGGATTCGCGCAACCAGCTGCCAGTACTGCAACAACTGTTGTTAATAAAACCGTTCTGGACAGTCTCAAAAAAATCGTTCTGGTCGTTTTCATTGCGCGGACCTCATTGCGATGACTCCGTGTCCTGTGACGACTCCGTGCCCTCGATCGCCTCGAGGGTGCGGGAGACCAGGCCCTCGCAGTAGCCCTTGCCCTCGTTGCCGCCGACGTCCAGCAAGGGTACCAATGCGCCGAGCGGGCCTGCGATCGTACCCAGCGCGACGGCTGCGCCGGCGCGCATTCCCAGTTGCCCGCCGTGGATGCCGACCTCGATCGAATCGAAGCTGCCGCTGATCCGGAGCGGCGTGCGCCCGACCAGTACGCTCGGGTCCCGCGGATACACGACGATGGAGACATCGGCGCGTTCTTCGTTCATGTCCACGTTCCCGCCGGCCGTGAAGACCGTGTCGGGCGTATCGACCACAAAGGTATCCAGTTCGACCTTGCCCTGTCTGGCCTGAAGATCGGCGTATGCGCAATTGATCGGAACCGCGTCGGGATCGCCGAGCCAGGCGAGAAACGCCTGACCGGCATCCAGGCCGGCCAATTGCACCAGCAACGCATCCAGTCTTCCTTCGGTCATCAGCATGACCAGTCCGCCGTCGGCCGATCCCAGAAGCGCCGCTACCGAGCGCCCCTGGACCCAGAGCTTGCCCTGCGCAGCGACGACGCCGACGCTGTCTTCGGCAAGGTCCCAGCCCCGCATCAGATCACGAAGATCCAGTGCCTGCACCCGCACGCCCAGTGTTCCGTCGGGCGGATTCTGGTTGGCATCGAGCGTGAGTGTGAAATCGACCCTGCCGTCGCCTACGCCGAACCCTACCGGTTCGAATTTGCCCACCCCGTCTTTGAGCAGAAAGTTCAGAGCCACTTCGCTCAGCGGCACGTCCCCGGCGCGCACGGAAGCACCGCGATACTGCACGTCGGCGTTCACCTGCTGCCAGGCGTCGCCGGCGAACGGCGCTTCCGGCAATACGAAACGGTCTTGCGGTTCGTCCCCGGTCTTATCCTCGGTCTCGGCCGGTTCGGGCCCGGCACCGAAAATCTGCGCGAAATCAGCAATATCCACCGAATCGGAGCGCAATCGGCCGGTCAGCAGCGGCGGGGATTGTTCCGGGTCGAAAGCCAGACGGCCCTTGAGATCGCTGTCGCCGACCGTGCCGTCCAGGTCCGACAGCGACCAGCGGCCATCCTCCAGTCCGAACCGGCCGGTCACCGTGTACGGCGGCAGTTCCGGCAACGGGACGCCCAGCAGTCGGCTCAGCCGCTCCGGGCTCGGCCCCTGCAAAGATAATTCGAGATCCATCCCCGCCAGCAACAGCGGGCGCAGCAATGTGCCGCCCAGCTTGATCCGGCTCTGCACCACGCCGGCATCGAGGTCTACCGAATAAGGACGCCCGGGCACGCGCGCGTCGAGCAGCGCGTCACCGCGAAACTGGATGGAAAGCGGGTCGCCGTCGTAGGTGCCCGAACCGTCCATTTCGAAGCGTTGCTGGCCGTCCTCGAGGCCGCGAGTCTGCGCGGTAATGCTCAGTTCGGTTCCGGCTTCGGCGTCGGCGAACTGCAGGGTCGACGGCTCGATCTGCAGGCGCCCGATCATGGGCGCGAACACGTCGTCGCGCGCCGCCTCGTCCAGGTTTTGCGTCACGATCGCGCGCACTTTTCCGGACAGCAACCCCAACCGGTCCTCCAGCGGAGTGAACGTGTCGACTACCCGGCTGAGGGCAACGTCGGAGAACCGGGCCTCCAGCCGTGCCGATGCCGGCAGGCTGTTGGCGTCCATCGAGCTGCGCAGCGAAACCGTACCGCCGGCCAGCTCGAACTGCAGCGAATCCACGCTGAGCTCGCCTGCATCCAGCGTGCCGGCAAATTCCAACTGCCCAAGGGCCGGTACCCCCGGAAGAGTCACCTTGGTTGCACTCAGATCCAGACCGCCGTCGAAGGACTGAAGCACCGTGAGATCGGCGACGCCCTGACCGGCAGTGGATTCGGCATTGCCATCTGCCGAAGTTTCCGCTTGTGTTGACGAGGGTGATGACAGGCGTGCCAACCGTGTCAGGTCCAGCGTTTCGGTAGTCAGGTCGGCATCCACGCGCGGCCGTTCCCCGGCACTGAATCGCACCTGCCCCCGCAGATCCGTTTCCCCCATCTCGATCCGAAACGGTTCGGCCGACCACAGATCGCCTTCGCGCTGCAGCCTTGCATTCATATCGACGGTCGGCAACGCCATCACCGGCCGATCCGCCCACCGCTCCAGCTCCCGGCTGTGCTCGACATGGACGGAGACATGGCCGGCGAAACCGGCGGGCTGGAGAATGGCCTCGAGCGTCGTGTCGACAGCCAGCGCCAGGCCGCCCGACGAAGCGCGCGCCATCAGGGCGTAGGCGGATGCCGATTCGAAGTCTGCCAGTGGGTCGCCTTCGACACTCACGTCCAGCGGTCTCGAGGCCAGCGTGCCGGAAACCGACAGCGACGGAACCGTTGATTCAGGGGACACATCGGCGTTGATCGAAAGACGGGTCGTCTCTTCGCCTTGGTCTTCAACCCCATCAGCTTCAAACGAGAATTCGGCGTGCGGCAGGCGCAGATGCGTGGCGAGCATCGCTGTCGGCGAGCCGGCCTGCGCCAGGCTTGCCCGGTCGATCGGTCCGAGCGACGCGGCCAGCCTTCCTCCCAGGCTTCCCTGCAGCAGTCCTTTTGGCATGCCTTCCGGCATGCGGCCAACCACATCAAGCCCGGGGGGCTCTTCACCGAACCGAATGTCGGCTGTCGAGAGGTCGAGTTCGGCCTGCAGCGAGCCCGGCGCGCTCGTGGCCGCGATCGATCCTTCCATCCTGCCCCCGCCGATGTCGAACGACAGCTGTTCGGCCGCCAGGCGACGGTCAATCAGTTCGAGTCGTGTGCTGAAGTCCGTCAACACCATTGCCATGCCGGCAATCTGCGCGATTTCGAGTTCGACGATTGCTGTCAAAGCGGGGAAAACAGGCAGGGAGTCGATCGTGATGCGGGATTCATCCCTGCTGCCCAGACCGGCCTGCAGCGCCGCGACGTTGAACGAGCGCGATTCGAGTGCGCCTTCGAGAACGGGCACTTCTTCGCCGGTATCCAGAGAGAGCCGGCCTTCGAGGCTGTTTTCCATCACCGTCAGCTCGATCCGTTCGGCTTTCCAGACCGCACCGGAGCGCTGCAGCGACGCGGCCAGCTTCAGCGGGCCAATATCGGGGGCCGGCGTTCCCGGCCCGAAACCGGCCCATCCGATGACCGGTTGCACTCGGGATTGCAGGCCGGACTGCAGGTCGGCCTCGATACGGCTCTCCCAATCCTCCAGCGGGGATGAACCCGCCGCGAAAAATTCTGCGCGGAGCCGGCTGTCGCCGACGCCGACGCGGAGTTCACCTTCAAACGATTCCCTGGCAGCGAGCCAGCCGATCAGGGAATCGGTATCGGCCTCCAGTTCGATCTCGTGGTCGTTGGCCGAAACAATCGCGCTTGCGCTCAGCGAATCGCCATTGTCGCTGAGCCGGACCGACGGGATTTCGAGAACCCGCACAGTCTCGGCACCGACCGGTCGATACTGGATGACGGCATTGGACACCGCAACGCCGCCGATCACGACCGAATCAGCGGCCGCGCCATCGGAGCCGTTGCTTTCCATAGCTTCCAGAACCCAGTTGGGCGGCCCGTTCGCACGCCCTATCAACCGGATCACCGGCGCATCGATGTCGACTTGCGCCAGTTCCACCCGGCCCATGAGCAGTTCGAACAGGCCTGGCGCAATCCGCAGCCTGTCGATCTCGATGAACTGCGAATCCCGGGCCCAGTCGGGGTTTGCCAGCGAGAGATCTTCGAGCGAAAGCCGCGGCCGGGGCAACAGACTGACCGAGAGATCGCCGGCGATGGCAGCTTCGCGCCCGGTCGCCTGTTCGACGCGATCGGTAATGACCGGCTTCAGAAAGTTCCAGGACACCAGTTCCACGGTGATTGCCGCGAGTACCAGAAGCGCAAGCAATGCGGCCGTGATCCATTTCAGAGTGCGCAGCATCAATGCCCCCGAAAGTCAGGCGACGGTACCGGCATCAGGCCAGCAGCCATTTCTCCGCTTCATCCTTGTTCTCGTAGTCGAACTTCTCGACCTCGGCTTCCGTGAACACCTTGCCGATGACCTGCATCAATCCCGCGACCGTGGAGTCGGTGCACACGGCAACCTTCGGAATCCGGTCTCGGAATTCGGCGATGAATTCGCCGTGCGCCAGCATGTCCGAAAAACTCTTGTAGCCGGGGAAATCCTCGGTATGGATGAGAATCCCGTTCAGCGTGCGCTCGTCTTTGTCGAGCGTCTCGAGTTCGCGTGCAAGGCTCTTGAAATCTTCCTCGCCGAGGGATCCGGTCGGACGAATCTCGAGAATGCCGTACTCGGTGCTGTAGGTTATTTCCATGGCCATTCTTCCTCCGTTCAGAGTCGAATAGACGGGGATGTCGCCGGTGGCGAAGAACCCCGCCACTTTATATCCTAACGCAGTCCGGGCCGAGCCAGCCGACGGTTCCAGCGCCGGGTCGGTATCATTGGAAAATTCCAGGACCGCACGGAGGTGACTTTTCGCCATGAGCGATGAGAAGTGCAACAACAAGACCGGGGCCAACTGTTTCTCCGGGGCCGACGCCAACGATCTCGAATGCTTCATGAAGGGTCTGGTCCGGCGCAATCCGGGTGAAAAGGAGTTCCACCAGGCAGTGCACGAGGTTGCCGCCGACGTCGTGCCGTTCATCGCCGGCCAGCAGCGCTACCAGAACGCGTTGCTGCTGGAACGGATGACCGAGCCCGATCAGATCGTGTCCTTTCGCGTGTGCTGGCTGGACGACGACGGCCACACGCGGGCCAACCGCGCCTGGCGGGTGCAGTTCAACAACGCTACCGGCCCGTACAAGGGCGGCCTGCGGTTCGACCCGGACCTCACCGAGTCCGTGCTGAAGTTCCTGGGCTTCGAGCAGTGCTTCAAGAACGCGTTGACCGGACTGCCGATCGGGGGTGCAAAAGGTGGCGCAAACTTCAACCCCAAGGGCAAGAGCGACGACGAGGTCATGCGCTTTTGCCAGGCGCTGATGAGTTCGATGTATCACTACATCGGCGAACATCGCGATATTCCCGCAGGCGACATCGGCACCGGCGCGCGCGAAGTCGGCTACCTGTTCGGACAGTATCGTCGGCTGACCCACCAGTTCGTCGGCGCGCTGACCGGCAAAGGGGTCGCGTTCGGCGGATCGGAGCTCAGGACAGAGGCCACCGGCTACGGCGCGATCTATTTCCTGCGCCACGTACTCGACCGCCTCGGCGGCGATCTCAAAGGCCAGCGCATCGCGATTTCGGGCGCAGGCAACGTGGCTCGCTATGCCGCCGAAAAAGCTGTCGAGCTGGGCGCGTGCGTGATTACTCTTTCCGATTCGAAGGGCTTCATTCACCTCGACGACGGTCTGAAGCCGGAGCACCTCGAACCGCTGCACCGGTTGAAGGAAGACGGCCGCAGCGCCCTTGAGGAACTGGCCGACGACATCGGCGCGACCTACCATCCGGATGCCAGTCCGTGGGGCGTCGAGTGCGATATCGCGCTGCCGTGCGCGATCCAGAACGAACTCGGCGACGACGACGCCGCAAGCCTGATCAAGAACGGCTGCCGGATCGTCGCCGAGGGCGCCAACATGCCCTGCACCGCCGATGCCATCGAGCGTTTCCAGGCGGCCGACCAGGTCGTCTTCGCACCAGGCAAGGCGGTCAACGCCGGCGGCGTCGCGGTATCGGGACTGGAGCGCACCCAGAATGCCCAGCACATGGCCTGGCAGAAAAACGAGGTCGACGATCAACTCAAGCGCATCATGCAGGCCATCCACGACCGTTGCGTCGAACACGGCCGAAACGGCGACAAATCGTCGGTGAATTATCGAAAGGGTGCGAACATCGCCGGATTCCTGCGGCTGGCCGACGCCATGCTGGCCCAGGGCGTAATGTAAGCCCCATCGCAACATAAACGCCTCTCGCCGCCTCGCGTATGATGTGGCGGATTCGAGCGCGGGAGAACAGCAATGCTTCAGGGAGTGACCGACTTCCTCTGGTCGTACGTATTGATCGTGGTCCTGATCGGGATCGGACTGGTCTTCACTATCGGCTCGAAGTTCGTTCAGATCCGGCATTTCGGCGAGATGTTCCGGGTCCTGAGGCAGGCGTTCCACCACCAGCCCGGGCACGTCAGTTCGTTCCAGGCGCTGGCCCTCAGCGTGGCCGGCCGGGTCGGCGCCGGCAACATCGCCGGCGTGGCCGTCGCCATCACGCTGGGCGGCCCCGGCGCCGTCTTCTGGATGTGGGTCATCGGCCTGATCGGCATGTCGACCAGTTTCTTCGAGTGCACGCTGGCCCAGGTGTTCAAGAACAACGAGCCGGACGGCACGTATCGCGGCGGTCCCGCCTATTACATGGTGCGGGGCACGAAGAAGCGCTGGCTGGCAGCCGTCTACTCGGTGCTGTTGCTGCTCACCTTCGGCATGGCGTTCGTCGGCCTGCAGTCGTTCACTGCGGCCTCGTCGCTGGAAGACGCGTTCGGCATACCGGCATTGTGGACCGGCATCGCGCTGACCGCCGTGGTCGGCGTGGCAATCTTCGGCGGGGTCAAGCGCATCGCCAGCGTCACCGAGATCATCGTGCCGGTCATGGCGGTGTCCTACATCGTCATTGCCGTTGTCGTCGTGCTGCTCAACCTCGACCGCGTGCCCGGCGCGCTGGCCATTATCTTCAAGGGTGCGTTCGGTCTCGACCAAGCGATCGGCGGTGGCATCGCCGCGGCGATCATGCAGGGCGCACGCCGCGGGCTCTTTTCGAACGAAGCGGGGCTGGGCAGCGGCCCGAACGTGGCGGCCGTGGCCTGGGTGCCCCACCCGGTCAACCAGGGCATCGTGCAAATGCTCAGCGTGTTCATAGACACCGCCATCATCTGTTCGTCGACCGCGTTCATCATCATCATGTCCGACGTCTACATCATCGATGGGGCCAATGCGGTCGACGGCGTCGTCATGACGCAGGCCGCGCTCCAGGACCACGTCGGCGACTGGGGTCGCGGTTTCGTCTCGGTGGCGCTGATGCTTTTCGCGTTCAGCTCCATCCTGTACAACTACTACCTCGGCGAGAACAGCCTGAACTACTTCAGCGAAGAGAACAAGCACCTGTTCAACGCCTTCCGCGCCGTGGTGTTGCTGCTGATCCTGTGGGGCTCGGTGCAGGACCTGACTACCGTATTCGCGTTTGCCGACCTGACCATGGCGCTGGTGGCGCTGGCCTGACCACCGTATTCGCGTTTGCCGACCTGACCATGGCGCTGGTGGCGCTGGCCAACATCACCGCGCTGGTGATTCTGGTGCCGGTGGGCATGCGCGTGATGCGCGATTACGAGCAGCAGCGACGCGCCGGCAGGACACCGGTCTTCAACCCGGATGACTTCCCTGATCTCGACATCGACAGGGAGGCGTGGCGCGACGCCGCCGATTCGGTGACCGAAAAGCGATAAGCCTGGGCTTTACCGTAGCGCCGCCAAAAAGACAAACGAGGGAGTAAGCCGCTTCGTAGCCTCGGGCAAGCGCAGCGCACCGGCGAATCGAGGCGGCTTCGAGGCTCGACTCCCGGGTGCAGCACTCGCTTTGCTCGTTTACCCGGGCGACGGTTCTGTTGTTCGATTTTCCTGAAACCGGAACCCCGAAACCGGAAGCCGTGAACTACATGTTTCTCCGGTACTCGCCGCCCACCTCGTACAGCGCATGGCTGATCTGCCCCAGCGAGTGGTACTTGACCGCCTCGATCAGCGCCTCGAAGGTGTTGGCACGTTCGCGGGCGCGTGACTTGAGGTCTTCCAGCACTTCAGGACCCAGAGCGTTGCGCGCGGCATGGAAGCGGCGCAGGTGCTTGATCTGGTCGTTCTTTTCGGATTCAGTCGAACGGATGAGCTCGATCTCGGGCAGGTCTTCTTCTTCATACTTGTTCGGCTTGTAAGTATTGACGCCGATGATCGGCAGGCTGCCGTCGTGCTTCTTCGACTCGTAGTACATCGACTCTTCCTGAATCTTGCCGCGCTGGTACATCGAATCCATTGCACCCAGCACGCCGCCGCGCTCGGAAAGCGCCTCGAACTCCTTGTAGACCGCTTCCTCGACCATGTCGGTGAGGTACTCGACGATGAAACTGCCCGACCAGGGATTTTCGCACATGTTCAGGCCAAGCTCGCGCGCGATGATCAGCTGGATGGCCACCGCTCTTCGCACCGATTCCTCTGTGGGCGTGGTGATGGCTTCGTCGTAGGCGTTGGTGTGCAGACTGTTGCAGTTGTCGAACAGCGCATACAGCGCCTGCAACGTGGTGCGGATGTCGTTGAACTGGATTTCCTGGGCATGCAGCGATCGACCAGAAGTCTGAATATGATACTTGAGCATCTGCGAGCGCTTGTTGGCGCCGTAGCGCTCGCGCATCGCGCGCGCCCAGATTCGGCGCGCAACCCTGCCGATCACCGCGTACTCGGGATCCATGCCGTTGGAGAAGAAGAACGACAGGTTGGGCGCGAACTTGTCGATATCCATGCCGCGAGACAGGTAGTACTCGACGATCGTGAAACCGTTCGACAACGTGAACGCCAGCTGGCTGATTGGATTGGCACCGGCTTCGGCGATGTGGTAGCCGGAGATCGACACCGAATAGAAATTCCGCACCTCGTGGTCGTTGAAGTACTGCTGGATGTCGCCCATCATGTGCAGCGCGAACTCGGTGGAGAAGATGCAGGTGTTCTGCGCCTGGTCTTCCTTGAGGATGTCGGCCTGCACCGTGCCACGGACAACGTTGAGCGTCTCGGCCTTGATCCTTTCGTAGGTCTCGGCGTCCAGCAATTCGTCGCCGGAAATGCCCAGCATCTTCAGACCGAGGCCGTCGTTGCCGTTGGGCAATTCACCCTCGTACTTCGGCGGCTCGGCTTCGGCAAAGCGCTCGGCCTTGAGCTTGTCGATCTCATCCAGCCTGCCCTGCTCGGCCAGGTACTTCTCGACCTGCTGGTCGATGGCGGTGTTCATGAACATCGCCAGTATCATCGGCGCCGGGCCGTTGATGGTCATCGATACCGACGTGGTGGGCGCGCACAGGTCGAAGCCCGAATACAGCTTTTTCATGTCGTCGAGGGTTGCAATGGATACGCCCGAATTGCCGACCTTGCCGTAGATATCCGGCCGCTCATCCGGGTCCTCGCCGTACAGCGTCACCGAGTCGAAGGCCGTCGACAGCCTGGCCACGTCCTGGCCGTGCGAAAGGTAGTGAAAACGCCGATTGGTGCGCTCGGGCGTGCCCTCGCCGGCGAACATTCGGGTCGGATCCTCGCCGGCCCGGCGATACGGATATACGCCGCCGGTATACGGATACTCGCCGGGCAGGTTTTCCTTGCCCAGGTAATTGAGACGATCGCCCCAGTCGCGGTATTTCGCGGCGGCAATCTTGGGGATGGCGTTGCCGGACAGCGACCGGCGGTAGTTGTCGCCGCTGATTTCCTTTCCCCGAACAGTGTAGCTGTAGGTCTCGGCGGTTATGCCTTCGAGCTTCTCCGGCCAGCCGCGCAGCAGCGACAGGCTCTCGGCGTCCAATGCGTCAAGTTTGTCGTTATACGCCTGGCGCAGTTGTACTGCAGCCGCAGCCATGGCTTCCGGCAGGTCGTCGGTGTTTTCGGGGTCTTCAAAACGCCCCAGTGCGTCAGGCAGCGCCGGGTCCTCGAGCTCTGACAGCGCGTTGAACAGGCTCTGTGCGCTGGACGCGATTTCGGCCTGGGTTTCGATGCGCTGGTTCACCGCGCGACCCTGCTCGGCGATTTCGGCCAAATAACGCTGACGATTGCCCGGGATCAAAGCGGTGGCGCGAGGTTCTTTCGTCCCAGAATCGATAGCGGGGGACCAGACGCTCTCGTCCAATTCCAGTCGTTCGCGCATCAGTCGGCACAGATTGACGAACATCCAGGTCACGCCCGGGTCGTTGAACTGGCTGGCGATGGTCGGATAGACCGGCACCTGCTCGTCATCCAGGTCGAACTTGAGGCGGTTGCGCTTCCATTGCTTCCTGATATCGCGCAGCGCGTCTTCGGCACCCCGCTTCTCGTACTTGTTCAGGATGACCATCTCGGCGTAGTCGATCATGTCGATCTTTTCGAGCTGGCTGGCCGCGCCGTAGTCGGAGGTCATGACGTAGACCGGAAAATCCACCAGATCGACGATCTCGGTATCGGCCTGGCCGATGCCGGCCGTCTCGACCAGCACCAGGCCGAAACCCGACGAGCGCAGAAAGCCGATGCACTGCTGCAGCACCTCGCTGGTCGCGAGGTGCTCCCGGCGCGTGGCCATGGAACGCATGTAGACGCGCTCGGACCTGAGCGTGTTCATCCGGATCCGATCGCCCAGCAGCGCGCCGCCGGTGCGCCTGCGGGTCGGATCCACAGCCAGAACCGCGATCTTGATTTCGGGAAAATACTGCAGGAAGCGGTTGACCAGTTCGTCGGTGACCGATGACTTCCCGGCGCCCCCGGTGCCGGTCAGTCCGACCACCGGTACCGGTGATTTCGAGCCCATGTCCTTGTGCAGGCGAGCCATCTCGTGCTCGGAAAGCGCCCCGTTCTCGATTGCGCTCAAAGCCCGGGCAATATCGACATGCTCCAGCGTCTTACCCGAAACCGGAAACCCGAAACCGGAAACCTCGCGCGCCGCGCGCGCGTCGCGCGTCCGCTCGACCAGGTCTTCGATCATTTCCTTGAGCCCCATCTGCATGCCGTCGTCGGGATGGTAAATCCGCTCCACCCCGGCCTGGTGCAGGGCCTTGATCTCTTCGGGCGTGATGGTGCCGCCGCCACCACCGAACACGCGGATATGCGCGGCACCGCGCTCGGCCAGCATCTCGACCATGTACCCGAAAAATTCGTTGTGCCCGCCCTGGTAGGAACTCACCGCGATGCCGTCGGCATCTTCCTGGATCGCGGCATCGACGATGTCGCGAACCGACCGGTTGTGACCCAGGTGCACCACTTCGCAACCCTCGCCCTGGATAAGCCGGCGCATGATGTTGATCGCCGCGTCGTGGCCGTCGAACAGGCTGGCGGCGGTCACGAAGCGCAGCGGCTGCTCGGCGCCGCGGGTCTGGCTGGACAATTGCTCTGCGGTCTGGCTCATGGCGAAAATCCGGTTCGAATGGCAGGACAGTTCATCATTTTAACCGCTACCGATCATCGGAGCCGCCACAACGCCGATTGCTGTCCTGTGCTGATTTTGAAGGAAAACCCGGGATCGACGGGTCCTGATTAAGTCAAAATGCGTTTCCGGGTCAAAATAGAACTGGAAATCACTTCGATTTGGAGCGATAATGTTGCAAATGCATGAATCACAGACAACCACCCCCGAACGTACCGCGCTCGACGCCATGCCGGTGTCCGAGATGGCGCGACACGCCGAAGACGCCGCCCAGTTCCTGAAACTGATGGCGAATCCGCACCGCCTGATGGTCCTTTGCCATCTGCTCGACGCCGAGATGTCGGTATCGGAAATCAACGAGCACCTGCCGCTGTCTCAGTCGGCACTGTCCCAGCATCTGGCCGTGCTGCGCAATAGCGGCATGGTCCGGACCCGGCGGGAACAGCAGACGATTTTTTACTCGCTGGCCAACGAAGGCGTACACGCGATCATCGCCGAGCTTTACCAGCAGTTCTGCGCACCGCACGTCGAGGATTCCCCCTGAGCCTGTTGCGGCAGTAGCCGCATCATGGCTTCGGCGAACCGCGCAGCCCTGCTCGGATTCTCACTGATCGACGAAAAGGCGTCTCACGCGCAGCCGCCCGCCGTCGTCTATGGTCCCTATGCCCATGAACCTTTCGGCGGAGTAGATGCGCACATGCCCGGCCGCCGCAAAGTCCGTGTCGACGACCTTGCCGTGACCGATATCGGTTGCATCCGTGGCGTCCAGGGTCACTCGCGGAAATGCGGCCAGGGCGGCGTCCGGTGGCAGTAGCAGGGCGCGCGCCTCGGCGGCTTCCATTTCCATAAGCTGATCAAGCGGGACTGCGTCGGTGAGTGAAAAAGGGCCGCTGGATTCACGCCGAAGCCCGCTCAGGTGGGCCCCGCAGCCGAGCCGCTCGCCGATATCCATTGCCAGTGAGCGGATGTAGGTGCCCTTGCTGCAGGTCACCTTCAGCGCCAGGTGCGGCGCGTTGAAATTCAGCGCCTCGAGACTGTGGATGGTCACGCGCCGCGGCTTGCGCTCCACTTCGATCCCGGCACGCGCCAGGTCGTGCAGACGACGGCCCTTGTGTTTCAGAGCCGAATACATCGGCGGCACCTGGTCGATGGGGCCGCGGAATTCGTCCAGCACATCTTCGAGCGCCGCAAGACTGATTTCCGGCACATCGCGCCGTTCGACGATATCGCCCTCGGCATCGCCGGAGGCGGTGGTTTGCCCCAGTTTGACATCGGCCATGTAGCCCTTGTCCGCATCGAGGAGGAACGCCGAAACCTTGGTCGCCTGGCCGAAGCACAGCGGCAGCAGCCCGGTCGCCAGCGGATCCAGCGCGCCCGTATGGCCGGCCTTGCGGATACCCAGCACACGCTTGGCGCGCGACAGCGCGGCATTGGACGTCAACCCTAGCGGCTTGTCGAGGAGCAGGATTCCATGTTCGGGCAAATCGGAATTCATTGACGGATCCGTCAACGTGCAGCAACCGGACATGAAAAGCGGGACACGAAGAGCAGAAAGGCAGCACGAAGGACACCATGAAAGGCAATTTGAAAGCTCATTTGACCGGAATTTTCCTGTTCAGGAGGTTATCTTCGTGTCCGTCGTGCCTTCTTCGTGTCGAGCTTTTGAATTACCGGCAGGAATCCTCAGTCCCGCCGCTTTTTCGCCGCGGCAAGAAGCTGCTCGATACGCTGACCGGATTCGCTGGCCGTGTCGTGGATGAATTTCAGCGTCGGCACGATTCTCAGTCGAACCCGACCGGCGAGTTCATGACGAATCCGGCCGGTGGCGTCGCCGAGCATCCGCATCACCTCGTGCGCCTTGTCGATTTCCAGCACCGAGATGTAGACTTGGGCATGCGAAAGATCGCGCGAGACTTCAACGTCGGTAAGACTGATCAGCGACGGCAGCTCCGGCTCGACCTCGACCCGGAGGATGTCGGCCAGCTCGCGGCGGAGCAGGCCGGCAACGCGTTCGGACCGGCCGCTCACGATTCCAGCGTACGGGCGACTTCGTAGCGCTCGAAGCACTCGATCTGGTCGCCCGGCTTGACGTCATTGTACTGTTTCACGCCGATGCCGCACTCGGTACCGGCCTGCACTTCCTTGACGTCATCCTTGAATCGGCGCAGCGACTCCAGCTCACCCTGGAAGACCACCACGTTGTCGCGCAGCACGCGAATCGGGTTGGCCCGCTTGACCGCGCCCTCGACGACCAGGCAGCCGGCGATCGCACCCAGCTTGGACGAACGGAACACGTCCTTGACTTCCGCAAGGCCAATGATCTCTTCCTTGACCTCGGTGCCCAGCAGACCGGAAATCGCCTTCTTGACGTCGTCGATCGCCTCGTAGATGATGCTGTAGTAGTTCAGGTCGAGATCGTTCTCGCTGATCGCCTTGCGCGCCGAGGCGTCGGCACGGACGTTGAAACCGATGATGATCGCATTGGATGCCTGCGCCAGCGCGGCATCGGATCCGGTGATGCCGCCGACGCCCGACGAAATCACGTTGACCTTGACCTCCTCGTTGGATAACTTGGTCAACGAATCGCGCAATGCCTCGGCCGATCCCTGCACGTCTGCCTTGATCACCAGGTTCACGCTCTGCTGCTCGCCGGCACCGGCAGCGCCGTCCTCGCCCATCTGGTCGAACAGATTCTGCAGCTTGGCGGCCTGGCGCTCGGCCAGCCGGCCTTCGCGCGCCGAGGACTTGCGCTGCTCCGCCGCGTCGCGCGCCTTGCGCTCGTCGGCAACGACCAGAACTTCGTCGCCGGCATTGGGCACGCCGGAAAGGCCCAGCACCTCGGCCGGAATCGAAGGGCCGGCCGAGTCGATCGGCTGGCCGGTTTCGTCGAACATGGCGCGTACGCGGCCAAACTGCTCCCCGGCCAACACCATGTCGCCTTTCTTGAGCGTTCCGTCCTGGACCAAAATAGTAGCCACGGGCCCACGACCCTTGTCCAGAGACGACTCGACCACCACGCCGCGGGCCCGGTGCTCGGGCACGGCCTTGAGTTCCATCACTTCGGACTGAAGCAACACGGCTTCGAGAAGGCTGTCTATGCCGTCCCCGGTAATGGCCGAAACCGGCACGAAAATTTCCTGACCGCCCCATTCCTCGGGTACGACTTCCTCGGCCGAAAGCTCATTCTTGACCCGATCCGGATCCGCGTCCGGCTTGTCCATCTTGTTGACCGCCACGATCAGCGGCACGCCGGCAGCGCGCGCGTGCTGTATCGCTTCCTTGGTTTGCGGCATCACGCCGTCGTCGGCAGCCACGACCAGGATCACGATGTCGGTCGCCTGGGCGCCGCGTGCACGCATCGAAGTGAATGCGGCATGACCCGGTGTGTCAAGGAACGTGACGACGCCGTTGTCGGTCCGGACGTGATATGCACCGATGTGTTGTGTGATGCCGCCGCTTTCACCCTCGGTGACTTTGGCACGCCGGATATAGTCCAGCAACGACGTCTTGCCGTGATCGACGTGGCCCATCACCGTCACCACCGGCGGGCGCGCCACGGATTCGCCTGCATCCTCTTCCTCGGTGACGAGTTCGCTCTCGATGTCCTGCTGGTCGGCGGGCCGGGCTTCGTGGCCCAATTCCTCGGCCACCAGCATCGCGGTTTCCTGATCCAGCGGTTGATTGATGGTGACCATCGAACCCATGTTCATCAGCGCCTTGATCAGTTCACCGGCCTTGACCGCCATCAGCTTGGCAAGCTCGCCGACGGTAATCGACTCGGGAATCTGGATTTCGCGCTTGACCGGCTGGGTCGGCATCTGGAAACCGTGCTCGCCGCCGGCGCTGGTGGTCTTGCCGCGCCGCTTCGGCTTGCGCCGCTTGCTTTTGGCAGCAACGTGAAGTTCCTCGCGCCCGTAACGGGTCTTGCCTGGTTTGTCCTTGCCGCCCTTGCCGCCGCGCGCGTCCTCGTCGCGCTTGCGGCGCGCTTCGCGCTCAGCTTCGGCCTTGGCCGCAACGGCTTCTGCGCGAGCGCGCGTTTCGGCTTCCTCGCGGGCCTTCTGCTCTTCGGCACGCATCTTTTCTTCTTCGGCCTTGCGCCGCTCCGATTCGGCCTTTTCGATCTCGCGCGCTTCCTCGGCAGCCTTTTCCTGCTCCTTTTCCTCCGCCTTTTCCGTGGCTTCAAGCTCGGCCCGGCGCTTTTCCTCGCGTTCACGCTCGGCCGCTTCCGCCTCTTCACGCTGCCGCCGCGATTCTTCCAGCGTCTTTATCGCGGCTTCACGCTCGGCGTCGGTTTCGCTGGCTTCCTGGATCTCGCCGCGCTTGACATAGGTCCGGCGCTTGCGCACCTCGACATTCACCGTGCGCGAAGGCGCCGGGCCTCGAGTACGGCTGCGCCCGGCACCGCCGGAGGGGACCTTGAGTTCACTCAGCGTCTTGCGCTTCAACGTGACCTTGCGTGGCGTATCAGACTCTTCGCGCTCTTCGGCCTTGCCGTGCGAGCTGCGCAGATAAGCCAGCAGCTTCTTCTTGTCGTCATTGGTCACTGGTGCAGCGGCGTCATCGATCGAGATGCCGGCTTCCTTGAACTGCGCCAGCAAACGATCGGGTGTGACCCCGAGCACTTCCGCCAATTGTGTAACTGTGACCTGCGACATTAAAACTCCTCGATGACTTCAGTTTGCTTCCAGTTGTGCAACGGCGAGGATCAGCCCTCTTCGGCAAACCAGTGTGCGCGCGCTTCCATGATCAGCTTTGCGGCCGTGTCGGGATCGAGATCCTTGACTTCCTCGAGCTCATCGACCGCACATTCCGCCAGATCGTCGCGCGTGCGGATGCCCTGTTCGGCCAGGCGGAATGCAATCGTTTCGCTCATGCCTTCAAGCGCGAGCAGATCCTCGGCCGGCCGGTTTTCCTCCAGCTGTTCTTCCGAGGCAATCATCTGCGTGAGCAGGGCATCGCGGGCACGCCGCCGGAGTTCGGCAACGATTTTTTCGTCGAACTCCTCGATCGCAAGCAGTTCCGATTCAGGAACGTAAGCAACTTCCTCGACGTTGGTGAAGCCTTCCTGCACAAGGATGCCCGCCAGCTCCTCGTCGACGTCCAGCTTCTCGATGAACATCTGCAGAATGCCGCGCGACTCTTCCTCACCCTTGGCTTCGGCATCCTCCACGGTCATCACGTTGAGCTCCCAACCGGTCAGTTCCGAAGCCAGCCGCACGTTCTGCCCACCGCGACCGATGGCCTGCGACAGATTGGCTTCCTCGACCGCCACGTCCATGGCCTTGGAATCTTCGTCGACGATAATCGAGTTGACCTCGGCCGGCGCCATCGCGTTGATTACGAACTGTGCCGAGTTTTCATCCCACAGAATGATGTCGATGCGCTCGCCCGCCAGTTCGTTGGAGACCGCCTGCACGCGTGAACCCCGCATGCCGACGCAGGCGCCGATCGGATCGGTGCGCGAATCCAGAGCGTGCACCGCAATCTTGGCCCGGCGGCCGGGATCGCGAGCTGCACCCTTGAGTTCGATCAACTCCTGGCCGATTTCCGGCACTTCGATCTTGAACAATTCGATCAAAAGCTGCGGCATGGTGCGGCTGACGAACAGCTGCGGGCCGCGCTGCTCCTCGCGCACTTCGTACAGATAACCACGAACGCGGTCGTTGACGCGCACGTTCTCGCCAGGCACGGTATGCCGCGAAGGAATGAAGGCCTCGGCGTTCTCGCCCAGATCAAGGTATATTCCGCCGCGTTCCATGCGCTTCACGCTACCGCTTACAAGTTCGCCGACGCGGTCGGTGTAGGCCTCGACAACCTGCGCACGTTCGGCCTGGCGCACCCGCTGGACGATGACCTGCTTGGCGGCCTGGGCGGCAATGCGTCCAAACTCAGGCGGTTCCATCGGCTCTTCGATGAAGTCGCCGACCTCCAGGTCCGGATTGGTCTTTTTTGCTTCGCTCAGTCGAATTTGGCGATCTTCCGACTCCAGCTCGGTCTCTTCCGGGTCGTCGGAAATCACTTCCCAGCGACGAAACGCCTCGTAATCGCCGGTCTTTCGATCGATCGCCACCCGGGTGTCGATGTCTTCGACATGCCGGCGGCGCGCCGCCGACGCCAGCGCGGCCTCGATCGCTTCGAATATGATGTCGTGCGAAAGCCCCTTCTCGTTGGAGACGGCTTCGGCGACCTGCAGGATTTCCTTGCCCTTATTCATAGTGCTCATTTTCGACCTTCTCAGATCCTGATTTTCGTCGTCCCGCCATGATTTCATCCATGTCGGGCTTGAGATTGGCGCGGCGAATGTCGTCGAATAAAATCGCGACCGTGTCGCCGTCGATATCCATGACGACCCGCTCATCATCGGCTTCGATAATCCGGCCGGTCAGCTTGCGGCGCTTGTCACGGTCATTGTCGCTCGAAGCATCGACTGGTGCGAAAAGATGCACCTTCGCACGCTCGCCCTTGAATTGACGATAGTGCGCGGGCTCGAACAACGGCCGCTCGATACCCGGCGACGAAACTTCGAGGCTGTAATGGCCCGATACCGGGTCCTCGACATCCAGAAGCGCCGATACTTCGTTGCTGACGTCGGCGCAATTGTCAATGCTGATGCCCTCGGGCTCGCGGTCGATATAAATGCGCACGAGCCTGTTCTTCGGATTCGACAGGTATTCCAGCCCGACGAATTCGAAACCCATCGCCTCGATTGTCGGCCTGATCAGCCGGCTCAAGTCATCCTGCACCGACATGTCTACTCTCCTGAATTCTCGGGCGTCGCCGACGGCGGACTCGTTGAACATGACCGACGATCTTCTAAAACCGGCCCCGAAAAACAAAAAAGCCCCTGAAGACCAGGGGCTTTCTTGCACCGATGACCTGGTAGCGGGGGCAGGATTCGAACCTGCGACCTTCGGGTTATGAGCCCGACGAGCTGCCAGACTGCTCCACCCCGCAATCGAGCTGTCTATTGTATCGAAACAATTCGAATTGTTCAAGACAATTTCAGTTTCGTGTTGCGCGAAGGCGAATCGACCCACACCACGCAAACACAGGCTTCCGCTATGTCGATAGCAGTTTGTTGACGCGCTTGACGAACCCGGCCGGATCAGCCAGTTCACCGCCATCGATCAACAATGCCTGGTCCAGCAGCAAATGGGCAAGCTCCGCGCGACGGGCTTCGTCTCCGGTTTCGGCCAGCCTTTCGACCAGCGGATGACGGGGATTGACCTCGAGGTCGGGCTTTGCATCCGGCACATCCTGGCCGGCCTGCTTCAGCATGCGACGCATCTGCAGCGTCATGCCGCCGGCGTCTTCGGCGATGCAGCTGGCCGAATCGGTCAGTCGCTTGCTCGGCCGGACGTTGCCAACCCGTTCCCCGAGCAGCTTCTTGATCGTGCCGCATAATTCGTCGCGCTGCTGCTGCTCTTGCTCTGTGGTTTCTTCCCCCTCTTCCGCCGGCGCCTCGAAGTCACCGCTGGCGGCCGATTTCAAGGGTTTGCCGTCGAACTCGAACAGATGATTGACCAGCCAGACGTCGATCGGATCGGTCAGCAGCAGCACCTCGACCCCGGCTTTGCTGAACGCCTCAAGGTGCGGACTTGCCAGCAACTGATCCATGCTGTCGCCGGTGAGGTACCAGATGGCGTCCGGCTGATCGCCTGCGCGCGCCAGGTACTCGGCCAGCGAGACCGAATGCGGCGTTCGCTCGACCGTACTGGCAAATCTGAGCAGACCGGCAATGCGCTCGCGATTCTCGGGATCCTCGATGACACCTTCCTTGAGCACGTTGCCGAACTCGCGCTGGAACGTGGTCCATGCCTCGCCGCCTTCCTCGGCAAGCTTTTCGATCATGTCCAGCGACCTGCGCACCACCGCCGACCGGATCTTGTCCAGCAGCGGACTGTCCTGCAGGATCTCGCGCGACACGTTCAGCGGAAGGTCGGCCGAGTCCACGACGCCGCGGATGAATCTCAGGTAGCGCGGCAGAAGCTGTTCTGCGGCGTCCATGATGAAGACGCGCTGGATATAGAGCTTCACGCCTCGCCGGTCGTCGCGATTCCATGCCAGGTCGAAAGGCGCCTGGCCGGGCAGGAACAGCAGCATCGAATAGCTCTGCGTGCCTTCGACGTGGTGGTGCGCCCACTTGACCGGCGCCTGGAGATCGCCCGAAAGCCCTTGATAGAACTCCTCGTATTCGGCGTCTTCGATCTCGGTCTTCGGGCGGATCCATAGCGCCTGGGTGTCATTGACGACTTCCGGCGCTTCGTCGGATTCGTCGCCGACCATGACGACCCGGATCGGAAACGAAATGTGGTTGGAGTAATGACGCAGGATGCGCTTGACGCGATCAGGCTCGAGCAGGTCGCGGTGGTCCTCGGCAAGTTGCAGCCGGACCCGCGTTCCGTGCTCGGAAAGCGTGGTCTCCTCCAGCGTGTATTCGCCCTTGCCGTCGGACGACCAGCGCACCGCCTGGTCGGCATCGGCGGCGGCATGACGGGTATCGACGGTGACCCGGTCGGCGACGATGAACGCCGAGTAGAAGCCCACGCCGAACTGGCCGATCAGCTTGGCATCGGTCTTCTGGTCGCCGCTCAGCGACTCGAGGAACCGCGCTGTGCCCGACCGGGCGATGGTGCCGAGATTCTCGATCACGTCCGCGCGCGTCATGCCGATGCCGTTGTCGGTCATGACCAGCGTGTTTTGGTCGGGGTCGATGGCGATCGAAATTTCGGGATTCTGAGCCGCGCCTTGGAGATCGGTGTCGGTCAGGGCCTGAAAGCGCAGCTTGTCCAGCGCATCGGACGCATTCGAGACGAGTTCGCGCAGGAAAATTTCCCGGTTCGAGTACAACGCGTTGATCATCAGCTTGAGCAGCTGATGGACCTCGGCATCGAAAGCGCGGGTTTCGGCAGCGGATCCGGCGGTTTTGTTCGTGTCCTTCATCAGCGAGCAATACTCGTTAAGTAACCGCCGATTCAAATGGGCCTGGCGCGCGCCGTTTTCAAGTTCACCGATGACCCGACCCCGCCCGACGACGGCTTTGGAGCCGTGCCGCTGGACGTGATTTGCATCCTGGCGCCTGCTTGGTAATAATGCCAAGGCTCGACAGGCACCTTACTCTGCGAATTCTGTCGATACCATCACAAAAATAACGGCTTTGTATGCGCAATCACTATCAAATTACGATTACCGACTGCCACCGCGCCCGCCATTACACGCTCACCCAATTGATGCGACGAGCGACGCTCGCCGCCGGAAGCACTGTCGGTGCAATATTTCTGGGCGGCCTGATCGTGATCTACGCGCTCTCGGGAAGGGTTGAAAAACTCGACACCAACCTGGCCGATCTCAGCGATCGCAATATCGAGATCCAGGAAAGAAATGCACAGCTGCTGGCGCACCAAGCGCAGTTGACCGTGCAGGTCGACGCACGCGCCTCCGAACTCATCGCGCTTAGCGACGACCTTGAGCAACTCGAAACGATTATCGGCATCAACCCGCCACCGACGCTTCCAGTGGCGGAACGCATTTCGGTCGCCAGCCATACCGCATTCGAGAAACGCCTGATGCTCAGCTCGATACCCAGCGGCTATCCGTTGGCGCAGGCCACCGTCACCAGCGGCTTCGGCATGCGCGAACATCCGGTCGTCGAAGGGACGCGCCTGCACGGCGGCGTCGATCTGCGTGCCAGTATCGGCACCCAGGTCACCGCGACCGCCGATGGCGTGGTCGAATATGCCGGTAACAACGCCGGCAGCGGCATGGGCAAGATGATCAAGATCGTGCACAATTACGGCTTCTCCACGACATTCGCACACTTGAGCGAGATCGACGTCAAGGTCGGTCAATACGTGACTCAGAGTGAGCCCATAGGCCGCTCCGGCAACAGTGGTCTCTCAGAGGCCCCTCACCTGCATTACGAGGTACGCTATCTTGAGCGCAGGCTGAACCCCGGTTCTTTCATGGACTGGTCTTTCGAACGCTACCAAACCGTTTTCGAGCAGGAGGAACGGGTTCAATGGCAATCTTTGGCAAGGACCGTGCGCAGCAAGGTGCGCGTAATGGATCAACCATCGTCGCGGCAGGCACCGAGTTTGTCGGCAATCTCTCCCTGAGCGATACGCTGCACCTCGACGGGCGCATCGACGGCGACGTTCAATCCGAATCCAACGTGGTTATTGGTGCCGACGGCTACTTCAAGGGCCGGATCAAGGCTGCCACCGTCGTCGTCAGCGGCCGTGTGGAGGGCTCGATCGCGGCCGATCGCCTGGAAATAATCGCCGGAGGATGCGTCGAGGGCGATGTGCATACCATCGACCTGGTGATCGAGCCGGGCGGCCGCTTCAACGGCTCCAGCGAAATACTGGCTGCCGAGAATGACGCCGCGACGCACGACGCCGTCAGCGCCAGCAAATCATCCAGATCTGGCTCGGCGAAAAACAAAAAACCGACCGAAAGCCCGACCGAAGAGGTCGGATCGACGTCAACCGCCTGATTTTTAATTGAAATAAGGCGTCCGGGCTACCCGGGCGGCTTCCCTATCCTGGTAGCGGAACCTCATACGACCCACAAAAAGCCCGGCAGGGGCTTCCCGGCCGGGCCGAACCGCGATTCCGTCAAACGACGCACCAATCCCGGTGCAACCTTCGCGAATCACGTCCCGGGTCGGTTGCCCAGCTTCTCACGGATGCGGGCCGCCTTGCCCTCCAGGTTGCGCAGGTAGAACAGCTTGGCACGGCGAACCCGGCCGCGGCGCTTGATGCCGATCGAGTCGATCAGGGGGCTGTAGGTCTGGAAGACGCGCTCGACACCAGTGCCGTGCGAAACCTTGCGCACGGTGAAAGCCGAGTGCAGGCCACGGTTACGACGCGCGATCACGACACCTTCGAACGCCTGCAGGCGCTGCCTGTCACCCTCGCGCACCCAAAGATTGACGACAACCGTGTCGCCCGGAGCGAAGTCCGGGACGTCGCGCTGCATCTGTTCCGCGTTGATCTGGTCGATAATCGTGCTCATGATCGTGATCCGTATTCGTTGTTCGAGTTAGTGCGACCCGGAATTTCCGAGCCCGAAAAGTCAAGCATGGAAGTATAACGGATATCCGCGCAATCAGGCAATAGGAGTGCGCCTGGATACATCCGGAAAAGGCATGCCGCGGGTCGCAGGATTCAGGCTTCTTCATCGGAATGAGCCGCAAGCCAGGCGCGCTCCCGGTTGTCCAGCCCGGCCGAAAGCAGCAGATCCGGTCTGCGGCGGGCCGTCCGCAGCAAGGCCTGCTCACGCCGCCAGCGCGCGATTGCCGCGTGATCCCCGCCCAGCAGAACCGCCGGGACCCGCTTATCCCGCCATACTTCCGGGCGCGTGTAGTGCGGACAGTCCAGCAGGCCGTCACTGAAGGAATCCTCGGCCGCCGAGGCCTCGTGTCCCAGCACCCCCGGCTGCAGCCGTATCACCGCGTCCATGAGTGCCGCAGCGGCATACTCTCCGCCCGAAAGCACGAAATCGCCGATTGACCATTCTTCGTCGATCAGGGTCTCGGACACGCGTTCATCAATGCCTTCGTAACGGCCGCAAACCAGGATCAGCCTGGATCGCTCGGCCAACTCTTCGATAGCCCGCTGGTCCAGCCGCCGGCCCTGTGGGCTGAGACCGGAGACCGCGGCGTCCGATCCCGAGCGGGCCTGCTCGATCGCACGGGCCAGCGGCTCGGGTCGCATCACCATTCCGGGTCCGCCGCCGTAGGGCCTGTCATCTACGCTTCGGTGCGCGCCCTCGGAATATTCGCGGGGATTGAAGCAGCGCAGCGCGATCCGACCGTCATCCAGCGCGCGCCCTGTCAATCCCATGGTCTTGAGGTGCTCGAACCAGTCGGGAAACAGCGTGATGACGTGGATTTCAGTCAGCATCGGTCCACTCGGCCAGCCAATCGACATCGATTCGGCCACCGGCCAGGTCTACCTTGTCGATGAAGTGCCCGGTGACGAACGGCACCAGCAGGTCACCGCGGTCGCTGCGACCGATCTCGAGCACGTCGTGCGCGCCGGCGCCCAGTAGCCCGGTCACCTCGCCAAGCAATTCGCCATCGCGGTTGTAGACGGAAAGCCCGATCAGGTCGTGCCAATAGTAGCCGTTGCCCTCGACGCCAGGCAACTCGGCACGATCGATGGACAGCTTCGTCCCGTGCAGGAATTCGGCCTCCTCGCGCGTGCCGACTTCCTCGAGCCGGGCGACCAGCCTGGGTCCCTGGCGGCGCCATTGCCGAACATGCAAAAGCCCCGGCGAACCCGAGGTTTGCCAGGGCTGATATTCGAAGATATTTTCCGGCGGGTCGGTCAGCGAGAAGACCTTGACCCAACCCCCTGTGCCCCAGGCCCCATTGAGTCGGCCGAGCTCCACCCGATCTTCGGTTTCACTCACGACCGGCGAAGCTAGTGTAGGACCACTAATTTCAAGCTTCTGCCGCGGGCTTGACCTGGGCAGCTTCGGCAATCAGGTGGCTGACGCGCTCGGAAATCTGTGCCCCTTGCTCCACCCAATGATCGACGCGCTCACGGTCGACGCGCAGGCGCTCGTCGTTGCCGCGCGCTACCGGGTTGAAGAACCCCAGGCGCTCGATGTTTCTGCCGTCACGCCGGTTGCGGCTGTCGGTCACCACGATGTGATAGAACGGCTGCTTCTTGGCGCCACCGCGTGCCAGTCTGATCTTGACCATTTAAAACTCCTGACTATCGATGCCGAACGAGATCGGCAATTTCGCAATATGTTAACCGATGAATTTTACTCCCAAACACGATGCTTGGGAAGCCCGGGCCGGAAATCCGGCCCGGGAGCAGGTTCATCAGCGTGCAGTCACTCGCCCGATTCCTGTTCCGGCCCATCGGTAGGCACCGTCTCGGTCGATTCCGTGGGTTCGTTCGCGCGCAGCAATGCCGCCAGTTCCGCTTCCGAATCGCCCACGACCTCGGTTTCCTCGTGTCGCCGAGCCCGCGCGACCCGTCCGGTACCGGCCGGGATCAGGCGACCCACGATCACGTTCTCCTTCAGACCGCGCAGGTTGTCGACGGTACCGCGCACGGCGGCGTCGGTTAGCACCCGGGTGGTTTCCTGGAACGAGGCGGCAGAAATGAACGATTCGGTTGCCAGCGAGGCCTTGGTGATGCCCAGCAGCACGCGCTGGAACACGCCCGGGCGCAGCCCGTCGCCGTCCAGTTTTCGGTTTTCCTCGATCACGTTCACAGCGTCAAGCTGCTCGCCCTGCAGGAACTTGCTGTCGCCGGAGTTGAGAATCTCGACCTTGCGCAGCATCTGGCGGATGATGACCTCGATATGCTTGTCGTTGATCTTCACGCCCTGGAGACGATAGACGTCCTGGATTTCCTGCACCAGGTAGTTGGCCAGCGGCTCCACGCCCAGCAGGCGCAGGATATCGTGCGGATCGAGTTCACCATCCACAACGGTTTCGCCCTTCTCCACGTGCTCGCCTTCGAACACCTGGATCTGACGCCACTTCGGAATCAGATCCTCATGGGTATCACCTTGCTCGTCGGTAATCACCAGGCGCTGCTTGCCCTTGGTTTCCTTGCCGTAGCTGACGGTACCCGAGGCCTCGGCGAGTACCGCCGCTTCCTTCGGACGCCGGGCTTCGAACAGGTCGGCAACGCGGGGGAGACCCCCGGTGATATCGCGGGTCTTGGAGGACTCCTGCGGGATGCGCGCCAGCACGTCTCCGACCTTAACTTCCTGGCCGTCGCGACAGTTGATCACCGCACCTGCGGGCAGGAAGTTCTGGGCCGGCTGCGTGGTACCCGGCAGCATCAGCGGCTTGCCCTTTTCGTCGATCAGGCGAATCGTCGGGCGCAGATCCTTGCCTTCGGAACCACGCTTCTTTGGATCGATGACCACGGAACTGGTCAGACCGGTGACTTCGTCGGTCTGTTCGGCAACGGTCACGCCCTCGATAAAGTCCTGGAACGAGGTCTTGCCCGCAACCTCGGCGACAACCGGGTGCGTATGCGGATCCCAAGTGGCCACAATCTGACCGGCCGTGACGGTGTCGCCCTCGCGGATGCTCAGGACGGCACCATACGGAATCTTGTAACGCTCGCGCTCGCGGCCGTGGCTGTCGATCAGCGAAAGCTCGCCTGAACGCGAAACCGCGACCAGCTTGCCCTCGGAGTTCTCGACCGACTTGAGGTTGAACAGGCGGACCGTGCCGGAGGATTTGACCTGGATCTGGTCGACCGCAACGGCACGCGACGCCGCCCCCCCGATATGGAAGGTACGCATGGTCAGCTGGGTGCCGGGCTCGCCAATGGACTGGGCCGCGATGACGCCGACGGCTTCGCCGGCATTCACCGAGGAACCCCGGGCCAGGTCACGACCGTAGCACTGGCCGCAGATGCCGTAGCGGGTTTCACAAGTGATCGGCGAACGCACCAGTACGCGGTCGATCGCGTGTTCTTCAAGCGTGGCCACCCACTGCTCGTCCAGCAGCGTACCGCGTTCGCATAGGACGTCGTCACTGTCGGCCGGATAAACGTCCTCGGCCAGAACACGGCCCAGGATTCGTTCGCCCAGGGGTTCGACGACGTCACCACCCTCGACGATGGGCAGCATTTCAAGTCCATTTTCGGTACCGCAGTCGCTCTCGATGACAACGAGGTCCTGCGCGACGTCGACCAGGCGACGGGTCAGGTAACCGGAGTTGGCGGTCTTGAGCGCCGTATCGGCCAGGCCCTTTCGCGCGCCGTGGGTGGAAATGAAGTACTGCAGTACGTTCAGGCCCTCGCGGAAGTTGGCGGTAATCGGTGTTTCGATGATCGAGCCGTCCGGCTTGGCCATCAGGCCTCGCATGCCGGCCAGCTGGCGGATCTGGGCGGCCGAACCACGAGCACCGGAATCGGCCATGATGAAGATCGAGTTCATGGAATCCTGCTCGACCTGGTTGCCCTCGGTGTTGATGCGGATTTCCTTGCCAATCCGATTCATCATCGCCCTGGCCACGGCTTCGTTCGTGCGCGACCAGATGTCTACCACCTTGTTGTAGCGCTCACCGGAAGTCACGACGCCAGACGAATACTGTTCCTGGATTTCGAGCACTTCGGTTTCGGCGCGATCGAGAATCTCCTTCTTCTCCGGCGGCACCTGCAGGTCATCCAGGCCAATCGATACGCCGGCCCGCGTTGAGTTCGCAAAGCCGGTATACATCAGCTGGTCAGCAAAGACCACGGTGTGCTTCAGCCCTAGTGAGCGGTAACTCTCATCGATGAGCCGCGAGATCTGCTTTTTCTTCAGTGTCTGGTTGAACAGATCAAAGCGCATTCCCCTGGGGGCTATTTCGAACAGCAGAGCGCGTCCAACGGTGGATTCGTAACGCTGGGTGTGCGGCTGCAGTACCCCATCGTCATCGCGAATGTGCTCGGTAATTCGCACCGTGATCGAAGCCTGCAGCTCCACCTGCTTGTTGGCATAGGCGCGGTGCACCTCGGCGGTGCTGGAAAAGAACATGCCTTCGCCTCTGGAGCCGGCCAGTTCGCGCGTCATATAGTAAATACCCAGCACGACGTCCTGGGTCGGCACGATGATCGGCTCGCCGTTGGCCGGCGACAGAATGTTGTTGGTCGACATCATCAGCGCGCGCGCTTCCAGCTGGGCTTCGAGGCTCAGTGGTACGTGCACCGCCATCTGGTCGCCATCGAAGTCGGCGTTGAACGCGGTACAGACCAGCGGGTGCAGCTGGATGGCCTTGCCCTCGATCAGCACCGGCTCGAATGCCTGGATGCCGAGGCGGTGAAGCGTGGGCGCACGGTTGAGCAGCACCGGGTGTTCGCGAATGACTTCTTCGAGAATATCCCAGACTTCGGCGTCTTCCTTCTCGACCAGCTTCTTGGCCGCCTTGATCGTCGGCGCCATGCCGCGCCGCTGAAGTTTTGAAAAGATGAACGGCTTGAACAGCTCAAGCGCCATTTTCTTCGGCAAGCCACACTCGTGAAGCTTGAGGGTGGGGCCGACCACGATGACCGAACGACCGGAGTAGTCGACACGCTTGCCCAGCAGATTCTGGCGGAAGCGCCCCTGCTTGCCCTTGATCATGTCTGCCAGCGACTTCAAAGGCCTCTTGTTCGTCCCGGTGATCGCCCGACCGCGGCGACCGTTGTCCAGCAGCGCGTCGACCGCCTCCTGCAGCATGCGCTTTTCGTTGCGAACGATAATATCGGGCGCATTGAGCTCGAGCAGACGGCGCAGGCGGTTGTTGCGGTTGATGACGCGACGGTAAAGATCGTTGAGATCCGAGGTCGCGAAACGACCGCCGTCCAGCGGCACCAGTGGACGCAGATCCGGCGGCAGCACCGGCAGGACGGTCAGAATCATGAACTCGGGACGGTTGCCCGATTCCATGAATGCCTCGGCCAGCTTGATCCGCTTGGTCAGGCGCTTGATCTTGGTTTCGGAATTGGTCGCACCGATGTCCTCGCGCAGCTGCGCCAGCTCCGACGACAGATCGACGTTCTTGAGCAGATCGTAGATTGCCTCGGCGCCCATCTTGGCGTCGAACTCGTCGCCGTAGGTCTCCATGGCCTCGAGATACTGCTCGTCGGTCAACAACTGACCCCGTTCCATCGGAGTCATGCCCGGATCCAGTACCAGGTAGGACTCGAAGTAAAGGATGCGCTCGATGTCGCGCAGGGTCATGTCCAGCATCAGGCCGATGCGCGACGGCAGCGACTTGAGGAACCAGATGTGAGCCACAGGGCTTGCCAGATCGATATGGCCCATACGTTCTCGCCGCACCTTGGTCAGCGTGACCTCGGTACCGCACTTCTCGCACTTCACACCGCGGTGCTTCATGCGCTTGTACTTGCCGCACAGGCACTCGTAGTCCTTGACCGGTCCGAAGATCGCAGCGCAGAACAGGCCTTCGCGTTCGGGCTTGAAGGTTCGGTAATTGATCGTTTCCGGCTTCTTGACCTCGCCAAAAGACCATGAGCGGATCATGTCCGGCTGGGCCAGACCAATGCGAATGGCATCAAAATCGACTATTTGATGCTGGCGCTTGTAAGAATTCAGCAAATCTCGCACGTGTAGATCCTCCTCGATCAGGACTCTTCGAGTTCAATGTTGATGCCGAGCGACCGGATTTCCTTCACCAATACGTTGAAGGACTCGGGCATGCCGGCAACCATGCGATGGTTGCCGTCGACAATAGCCTTGTACATCTGGTTACGGCCCTGCACATCGTCGGATTTGACGGTGAGCATTTCCTGCAGCGTGAACGCCGCACCGTAGGCCTCCAGCGCCCACACTTCCATCTCGCCGAAGCGCTGCCCGCCGAACTGGGCCTTGCCGCCCAGTGGTTGCTGGGTGACCAGGCTGTAGGGACCGGTGGAACGGGCATGCATCTTGTCGTCGACCAGGTGGTTGAGCTTGAGCATGTACATGTAGCCTACGGTGACCGGGCGGTCGAATGAATCGCCGGTCCGGCCATCGTAGAGTGTCATCTGGCCCGACTCGGGAAGATCCGCCATCATCAGCAGCTTCTTGATCTCCGCTTCGTCGGCCCCATCGAATACCGGGGTGGCCATGGGCACGCCGCCGGTCAGGTTGCCGGCAAGCTCGATGACTTCGCCGTCGGTGAATTCCTTGAGGTCCACCCGGCCAGGCCGGTCGGAGTTGTAGATTTCCTCGAGGAACTTGCGCACCTTGGCCGGCTTTTCCTGCGCGTCCAGCATGGCTTCGATCTTCTCGCCGAGACCGCGCGCGGCCAGGCCCAGGTGTGTTTCAAGCACCTGCCCGATGTTCATGCGCGACGGCACGCCCAGCGGGTTGAGAACGATGTCCACCGGTCGCCCGGTTTCGTCGAAAGGCATGTCCTCGACCGGAACGATGGTCGAGATCACGCCCTTGTTGCCGTGCCGGCCGGCCATCTTGTCGCCCGGCTGCATGCGTCGCTTGACGGCCAGGTAAACCTTGACCATCTTGAGCACGCCAGGCGCCAGATCGTCGCCACGGGTGATCTTTCCCTTCTTTTCCTCGAACTTGTCGTCAGCCAGCTTGCGCTGCTTCTCGATCTGGCGCTGGGCCCGTTCGAGCAATTCCTGGGCCTCGTCATTGCGCATGCGAAGCTTGAACCAGTCGTCGCGCTTGAGGTTGCCCAGGTACTCGGCGCTAAGCTTGGCACCCTTCTTCAGCTCGGGCCCCTTGTCGACTACCTTGCCGACCAGGACAGACTCGAGCCGATTGAAGATCGCGTCTTCCATGATGCGCAACTGATCGTCCAGGTCGGTCCGCACCTGCCGGATGTGATCCTTTTCGATCGAAATCGCGCGCGCGTCCTTGTCGACACCCTCGCGGGTGAACACCTGGACGTCGATAACGGTGCCGTCCATGCCGCTGGGCACGCGCTGCGAGGTGTCCTTGACGTCGGATGCCTTCTCGCCGAAGATCGCACGCAGCAGCTTTTCTTCGGGGGTGAGCTGGGTTTCGCCCTTGGGCGTGACCTTCCCGACCAGGATGTCGCCGGAACGCACTTCGGCGCCCACATAGACAATTCCGGATTCGTCCAGCTTGCTCAGCGTGTATTCGCCGACATTCGGGATGTCACTGGTGATTTCTTCCGAGCCCAGCTTCGTGTCGCGCGCCACGCAGGTCAGCTCCTCGATATGAATCGAAGTGAAGCGGTCTTCCTGCACCACGCGCTCCGAGATCAGGATGGAATCCTCGAAGTTGTAGCCGTTCCATGGCATGAAAGCGACGCGCATGTTCTGGCCCAGGGCCAATTCGCCCAGATCTGTGGAGGGTCCGTCGGCGAGAACGTCCTTGGCGCGGACAACATCGCCCACCTTCACCAGCGGACGCTGGTTCATGCACGTGTTCTGGTTGGAACGCTGGTACTTCACCAGGTTGTAGATGTCTACGCCCGGGTCGTCCTCACCCACTTCGTCTTCGTTGGCGCGTACTACAATCCGGCCGGCATCCACCTGGTCGACGACGCCGCCGCGCTGGGCCACGGTAGTGACGCCGGAATCGGTAGCCACCAGCCGCTCCAGTCCGGTGCCGACGAGCGGCTTGTCTACCCTGAGCGTAGGCACCGCCTGGCGCTGCATGTTCGAGCCCATCAGGGCGCGGTTGGCATCATCGTGTTCCAGGAACGGCACCATGGCCGCCGCCACGGAAACGATCTGACGCGGAGAGACGTCGATGAAGTCGATTTCGTCGGGACGCTTCAGCGTGAATTCACCCAGGTGCCGGCACGGGACCAGTTCGGCGGTGAACTTGCGCTTGCTGTCCAGCTCGGCGTTCGCCTGGGCGATGACGTAATCACCCTCCTCGATCGCCGACAGGTAGGAGACGTCGTCGGTCACCTTGCCATTGACCGCCTTGCAGTACGGCGTCTCGAGAAAGCCGTAGCTGTTGGTGCGCGAATACACCGCCAATGAGTTGATCAACCCGATGTTCGGGCCTTCCGGGGTTTCGATCGGACACAGGCGGCCGTAGTGCGTCGGGTGCACATCGCGTACTTCGAACCCGGCCCGCTCGCGGGTCAGGCCACCCGGGCCAAGCGCCGAGACGCGACGCTTGTGGGTGATTTCCGACAACGGGTTGTTCTGGTCCATGAACTGCGAAAGCTGGGATGAACCGAAAAATTCCTTGATCGCGGCGGCCACCGGCTTGGCGTTGATCAGGTCCTGCGGACCCAGGCCCTCGCTTTCGGCCATCGAAAGACGCTCGCGAACGGCGCGCTCGACGCGCACCAAGCCGATGCGAAACTGATTTTCAGCCATTTCGCCGACCGACCGGACGCGGCGGTTGCCCAGGTGATCGATGTCGTCGACCGTGCCGTTGCCATTGCGGATATCGATGAGCACCTTCAGCACGGCGAGAATGTCTTCGCGATCAAGCGTCCCGGGACCTTCGAGCTCATCGCGCCGAACCCGGCGGTTGAATTTCATCCGGCCGACGGCCGACAGGTCGTAGCGTTCCTCGGTAAAGAACAGATTCTTGAACAGGTTCTGGGCCGCATCCTTCGTCGGTGGCTCGCCCGGGCGCATCATCTTGTAAATCTCCCACAAGGCCTCGAGTTCGCTGGACGTCGGATCGATTCGCAGCGTGTTGGAAATGTACGGGCCCTGGTCGAGATCGTTTACGTAGAGAATTTCGAACGACTTGACCTTGTTCTCGCGCAGAGTCTCGAGTAACTCGGGGGTGATTTCATCGTTGCACGTCGCCAGCAGTTCTCCGCTGCCGGCATCAACGATGTTGTGGGCCAGGATACGGCCGATCAGGTACTCGTCGCTTACATCAAGCGCCTTGACGCCGGCTTTTTCGATCTGCTTGACGTGACGCGCGGTGATCCGGCGATCCCTGGCCACGATGACGTTGCCTTCCTTGTCGGCAATGTCGGCAAGCGCGGTCTCACCACGTAGCCGCGACGGCACCAGATCGAGCTTGGCGTCGGACTTGCGCAGCGTGATCTTCGATTTTTCGAAGAACGTACCGAGGATTTCCTCGTCTTCCATGCCCAGCGCGCGCAACAGGATGGTCACCGGCAGCTTGCGCCGCCGATCGATGCGCGTGAAGACCGCATCCTTGGGATCGAATTCGAAGTCCAGCCAGCTGCCTCGATACGGAATCACGCGCGCCTTGTAGAGCAGCTTCCCGGACGAATGCGTCTTGCCACGGTCATGGTCGAAGAACACACCGGGAGAGCGGTGCATCTGGTTGACGATGACCCGCTCGGTGCCATTGATCACAAAGGTGCCGGTTTCTGTCATCAACGGCAGATCGCCCATGTAGACGTCCTGCTCCTTGACTTCCTTGACCTTCTTGTTGCGTGCCGGACTGTCCTTGTCGTAAATGACGAGCCGGACGGTCACGCGCAGGGGCGCGGCATAGGTCATGCCGCGCAGCTTGCACTCGGTGACGTCGAACTCGGGCTTGCCGAGCTGGTAGGTCACGTA
>Ga0209947_1000230_pt1 | contig 34436 bp, 26 predicted proteins | sample SalPonR2_B_D2_MG_FD_185706 | JGI IMG/M metagenome (GOLD analysis project Ga0209947, IMG submission 185706) | Salt pond soil microbial communities from South San Francisco under conditions of wetland restoration - Salt Pond MetaG R2_B_D2_MG... ...
CGCGCCCGCTCGTCGCTCTCGGTGTCGGCCGACGACGTGGCCGATTGCGCAGCGCGCTCGTCGGCGGGCGCGGCTCTGCTGCGCAGCGACGATGGCCACACAAATGTGGCGGGCGAGCTTTGCGTGGCGCCGCACGGCGGCGTCGACTGGTCGAGCGGAAGCGCGTTGCTAAACGTGCGCAGCGTTCCCGAGCTATACGCGTCGCAGCGCTGCGTCGATTCGTCGCCGCCGTCGGCAGCAGCGCGCTGCTCGTGGTCTAGCGTCGTGTCGAGCGCGTTGGCACTCAGCACGCTGCGCAGCGTGTCTTTGGTAGCCGCGCGGCACATGCGCTCGTGCGCACTCTCGTCGCTACTATCGCTGTCGTCGCTCGCGCTCGCGGTCGGCATGCGCATTGGCAAGCGCTCGGCCGACCGCAGTGCGCGCCTGCCGTCGCCATCGTCTTCATCCTCATCCTCCTCGTCGGCCGTGCCCGCGAGCAGACGATCGACGAATGTCTCTTGTTGCGCATAGTAGGAATCGAGCACGCCGTTGGCGCCGCGTGCGCGAGTGCGCGAGCGCGCCGGCGCCGGCGCCGGCACTGGCAGCAGAGCGTAGAAAATGAATATTTTGACCGAGCACTGCAGTCTGCTCGGCGTTGTGCGGTGCTGGCCGAGCAGCACGCAATTGGCGGCGCCGTCGGACGTCTGGTGCGTGCGGCGGCGCTCTTCGGTGCGCACGCGGTTCCACGCGTCGACCCAGCTCGCGCTATCGAAAGGCGCGAGTCGCGCCCGAATGCGGTGCGGGTCAAACTGCGGGTGCACGTCGACGAGGTGCTCGTTGACAAAGTCGACGACGCGCAGCAGGTCGGCGTGCGTAAAAACGAGGTGCTCGGACGAGTAGGGCACTTCGTAGAGCGCGGCGTCGATGGCGTCGGGCGGCACTTCGTAGATGGACGAGTTGCGCAGCGCGTGCATCACCAGATAGGTGTAGACGCGCACTAGCAAGTACGTGTACTCGTACTCGATTGGCAGCAGGTAAAAGCGCAGACGGCTCGCACTGGCGCCGCCGCCGCCGCCAGTCGATGCGCGCGCGCCGCGGCTCGCGTGCACAATTGTGCCGAGCGGGCTCTGGTGCGCGCCAAAGAGACGCGCGAGGCGCGCGCAGTGCTCGGGCGCACGCTCGCTGTCAACGAGCGTCAGCACACTATCGAAGAGGCGCGCCGAGTCAAAGCCAATTGCCTCGATAGAGCCAAAGCGCGTGCCGGTAATCGGCTCTTCGCAGACGAGCGGGCGCGCGAGCATGGCGCGCTGCTTCTCCGAGCCGCGCGGCGCATAGCTGTTGCGCAGCAGCACCTGGTCGCGCAGCGGCGCGTCGCTCGCTTGCGCGTGACCCAAGCGCTGCTCGCGCTGCGCGCTAAAGCCGCTCAGTGACAGCTGCGTGTCGAACGGCATGTCGCTGGCGTCGTGTGCCGCGAGCACGATCGAGAGTGCGTGCGGCGCCACGCCGTTGATCTTGCGCTCGAGCACCACGTTGCGCCGCAGTACGCCGCTTACCGCAACGTCCATCTCTTGGTCGAATGTCGTGAGGCCGCGCCGCACTTGCTCCTCGACAATGCAGAACGACGCGTCGGCGCACACAACGCCGAGCCGAAAGCGCTGCGTCAGGCACTGCTCGTCCAGTATGTCGGTAAAGTGCTTGATGATTGGCGGCACCTCGCTGACGAGCGGCGTGGGCGGCTGCGGCAGCTGCGCATAGTGCTGCTCGTGCGCGTCGCGCGCAGGCGCCCCGTCGCCGTCGCCGTCGCCGCCGACCACAATGGTGGGCGTCGCGCCCATTTCGCTCTCTTCTGGATCTTTGCAGCCAAACAGTCGCCGCATGTGCGCAGTGCTGTGCTGTGCTGTGCTTACGAGCGGGCGTGCGCGCGGCCTGTTGCTCAACAGCGCGCCAAAAGTGCAAGTTTAAGGCGGAAAACGGCGGGCGCTGTTCGTTCGCGGCCACACTCTACCACCGCTGCGCACAACAATGTCGGCCGAGCGCGCCGACGACGCGGACGACGACGACGACGACACCCGCCCGCTCCTCGAGCGGCCGTTTTTGGCGTTTGGGCTCACGGCGCGGCACACCTGGTTCACTATTACGCGAGCGCAGTACGATGCGCTGCCGCCGCTAGTGCGCCGCTTCGCCGACCTCTGCGGCGTGCAATCCAAGAGCGATTGAAGCAACCGGCTTTTACTGCACGTTGCGCTCGCGCTGCACCGTTTGCTTGGCACGCGCAATGCGCTCGGCCAGCGACAGCTCGCGCACCGCTCGTTTCGGCGACTCGTCTTGCTTGGGCGCGTTGTCGGCCTCGACAGCCTGCGGCGCTGCCTTCTTGGCCGCCACTGTGGCGCCGTCGTGCTTCATGCCAGCAATGTTGTGGCGCAGCAGCGCGTTACGCACGCCTTGCGGCGACTGTTGCTGCTGCTGATGCGCCAGAGGCGTCGCCGCCGCCGCCGCCGCGTTGGCCGACATAGCAGTGGCGGCCGACGCCACAACCGGCATTGCGCTCTCCAGATGACTGACGCGAACGAGTACGACAATGAGCAGGGCAATCACGACTGTCATGCAAAGGCAGGCGCAGCAAGCAAAAATCAGTACGGCCGGATTCGCCCGACCGCGCATTTCGTTGTTCGAGCGCATAGCGGTGCAAGGAAGCTAGACTCTGACGCGCACACTTTGCTCGACAGCATCGGTGGCGTATGATGGCGTTTACAGCACTGCGCGTGCGCGCGTAGAGAGCTGCCACTGACGTATGGGGGTGTGTGTGCGCGTGTGTGTGTGTGTGCGTCCAAACGTACAGAGTAAATGGTGGTAAAACGCAATTGTGCATAGAACGAGAGCGCTGAAGCAATGTCTGCGCGGCGCGAGACGCGCCCGCCTGTCGGCGACGGCCAGTTTGCGCGCTCGACGCCCGTGCGCAACACGAGCGCCGTCATCTTTGCGTGGCTCTGCTGCGTTACGGTGCTCGGCGCGCTGCTCGCGCTCGCCATCGGCCTCGCCGCAACAACCGATTTTGCACCGACGCCAATTACGCCGCGGCCGACCGACGGCGGGCCGCCGCCTCTGCCGCCGACGTGCGCCGCATTTCTCGATGTGCGCGCCGACGAGCAGCCGCGCACGCGCGAATGCGGCGAGCCGAGCACCGACGGCGTGCTGGGCGAGTGCGGCGCCGGCGGCCTGTGCTACGCATACGCGCCCGACGTTGTCGGCGCCGACGCCACCTCATTTGACCCTGTGCCTGCGCATGTAACGTGCGCCGCGCCCGAGCAGTGCAGCGAGAGCGGCGCGTCGTGCACGTGCGCCATTGCGACGTGCGAGCGCACGCTGCTCGGCGCGACACCCGAAACGCAGACGTTTCAGTGTGTCAGCGAGCCGCCTGCGCACTACTGCGAGGCGCTCGACACGCTGCCAATCGAGTACCAGCAGTTTGTGAGCGGCTGCGCGGCGCCGGCGCCCGGCACGTGCCGCTGCGACGCAGGCGTCTGCGAGACGCGCTACTATCGCGCCACGCAGTCGCACACCGAAGAGCCGGCGGCCGACGCGTGCGCCGTGCCGAGCGCCATGTGCGGCGGCGCCGCAGACGAGCTGCGCGCGTGCTCGTGCAGCGACATCAAAGTGTGTCAGCGCCTTGTGCAAGGCGAGCCTGCCTACTTTGAGTGTCGACCGCCGCGCTTTGACGCAACCGACGATCGCTTTGTGGCGCCGGGCGCGTGCGCGCTCAAGACCTGTCCGTTTGGCGACGAGCTGGCGACCGGCTGCGCCGACAGCTTTGTGCTGCCCAATCAGATTGGCGCGTCGTGCGACGGCGCCGGCAACTGCGTGCCGGCGAGCTTTATTACGACAGGCTCGTGCGCGAGCGCGCAGTGCGTCGGCGCCGCACAAGGCACGCCGTGCACGACGTGCGACTGCGCGTGCACGCGCCGCAACGACAATCAGGCGGAAGAGCCGTTGGCGGTCGGCACGTGCATTGACGGCCCGCGCCTGCCGACGCCGGCGCCGACACCGCTGCCGACGCCGCCGCCGACGCCCGTGCCGACGGCCGCGTGCGGCTCGTGTCCCATTGATCCGGGCGAGTTTGACGCGCTCGTTGCCAATTGCGGCGCACAGCAGGGCACGTGCGTCGTTTCGCTCGGCGCATTTTGCGATTTGGGCACAATTGACGGCGAGACGTTTCTGTGCGCGCCGCGCGCCGGCGAGTGCGCGAGCACGGGCGACACGTGCTTTTGCGCCGAGCCGTGCGCGTGCTTGGCGCGCACCGGCAACTTGCAGCTGCCCGAGGTGCTGACGTGCGTGCCCAACTCGTGAGTGAGTGTGTGTGCGCGCGCGCCAATGCAGTAAAAGTGCGCGATAGCGCCCTATGTTTCGCAGAGAAGGAGCGAGTGATGCGCGCTCAAAACAATCAGTACGGCACATTGCCGACTGACCCGCGGCGGCGCCCGGCGCGCGCGCTTGCGATCGGACTCTTTGTCTGCACCGCACTTGTGTTTTGCGGGCTTGTGCTGCTCGCAGTGCTGCTTGGCGCGCGCGGCACCGTCAACGACGACGACGACCTGCAGCCGCCCGCGCTCGTCGACCCACTGTGCGGCTCGACGCCCGACGTCGCGCTCGACGCGCAGCCGATCGCGCGCGTCTGCGGGCCGGCGCCGTGCGCGTGCGTCGCCAGCACTTCGTGCCGCATCTCGGCGTTTCCCGACGGCCGTTCGATCGACGACGCGACACTGTTCCGGTCGTGCAACAGCGAGCAGTGCGTGGGCGCGGGTGCCGACGCGGCGCGCGTGTGCGACCAATTTACGATTACGCAAACGTGCGACCGCACCATTGGCGGCCAAGTGCTCTCGTTCTACTGCGTCGACCCGACGCCCGCGCCGACGCCGGCACCAGTGTGCCCGCCGCTGAGCGACGTCGAGCCAAGTGCGCAAACGATTGACAGCGAGTGCGGCAACGCGACGCCTGGCGAGTGCAGTTTGTTTGGCAGCTGCGGCGTGCAGGCGCTGCGCTCTGGCGCCGCAACGACCGACAGTCCGGGCTTTGAGACGTGCGGCGGCAACGAAGTGGAGGAAGAGTGCGAGGCGTCGAACACGTGCACGTGCGACGATGTGCCCATTTGCACGCGCTCGGTCGACGCCGGCGGCGGCCTCACGTTCTCGTACCGCATTTTTTGCCGCGCCGAGGACGGCAACAACGCGCCGCCGACGCCGGCGCCACCCGCGCCAACGCCGGCGCTCACCATCTGCCCGCCGCTCGCCGACGTGCCCATCGAAGCGCAGCCCGAAACGGGCGCGTGCCGACCCGACCCGCTGGGCGAGTGCCTCGACAGCGATACGTGCAACGTCTTCTTTTACGAAGTGGGCGACCGCAGCACCGACTTGCCGCGCGCCTTCATCTGCCCGGCCGACAGCGTCGACTTTAATCGCTGCGACAGCGAGCCGTTTTGCCGCTGCGACAACTTTCGCACGTGCGAGCGCCAGCTCATTGACACGCCGAGCGGCACGCGCGTGACGCTGGCGTGCGTCGCGACCACCGACGACTTTCCGGTGCTCCCGCCGCCACCGCCGCCGCCGCCGCCGCCGCCTCCGCCGCCGCCGACACTGCTCTGCGGCGTTTTTGATCCCGAGCAGATTCCGTTTAGCATTCAGCGCACCACGCGGCCGTGCGCGCCGGCAAGCGGCGCGTGCGACGCCGGACTCTGCCAAAAATTCTACTACCGCGCCTTTGATATGCTCGAGTTTTTTGCCGAGCCGCTCAACACCGAGTGCTCGTCGGCGCAGTGCGACCCGCCCAACACCGACAGCAACGCGTGCCAGTGCGACACCGAGAGCGTAGTGACGTGCGACGTGACGGTCGACAACGTAGCGTACGAGATGGAGTGCCTCGACGCCGTGACGGCCGATGCCGATCCGCGCGTGCGCCGCCTCATAGCGCTGCGCGCCACCGAGCCGATTGCGCGGCCAGACGAGTAAAGCGGCAGTCTCTTTTAAACGTTTGCTTTTGCGCACGCGGTGCGTGTGTGTGTGTGCGTGCGTGCGCGAGAATGGTGAAGACGCACAAAGCGGCGTCAAAGCGGCCGCTCAACAAGCCGATGCGCGAGCGCAAGGGCGACAAAAAGTTCAAGGTCTATGTCAAAGGCAAGGGCGGCAACGTAAAGACCGTGCGCTTTGGCTCGGCCAGCATGTCGATCAAGAAGGGCAACAAGAGCGCAAAAAAAAGCTATTGTGCGCGCAGCGGCGGCATCAAGGGAACCAACGACAAAACGAGCGCCAATTACTGGTCGCGGCGCATGTGGGATTGTTGAGGCAGAGCGAGCGAGCGAGAGCGCGCGCGCACTGGCGCAGCAATTGTAAACGGCGACGAAAGGCGCGTATGCATACAAACTGTACAGAGTGCGTGTGATGTCTGGTAGGGGCCAGTACGGCGTGCTGCCGAGCTCTGGCGGCCGGCCGCGCAGCGTGCGGCGCATGATTGTTGTGGTGTGGGCGTGCACGTGTCTCGCGTTCTGCGGCATTGTCTTGCTCGGCGCGCTGCTCTCGGCGGCAAACAGTGGCAGCAGCGCGCCAACGCCGAGCGTGGCGCCGACGCCGGCGCCGCCCACCGAGAGCCCGACGCCGGCGCCGACGCCGCGTCCCGAAACGGGCCTGTGTCCGTTTTTTGTTGGCGTGCCCGAGACGCAGCAAGTGATCCGCAACGATTGCGACCAGTTTACCGACGACGGCATGTGCGACGAGCTCTTTCGCTGCGTCATTCCGCTCAACCAGGGCGGCGACGCTGTGGGCGCGCCCGAGGTCACATTTACGTGCGGCGACGTGAGCAGCGGGCGCACGTGCTCTACCGAAGGCGTCAATACGCCGTGCCGCTGCGCCAATGGCGCGACGTGCGCGCGCGAAGTTGCAGGCCAAGTCTACACGCTGCTGTGCGACGCGCCGACCGACCCGCCGACGCCAGCGCCGCCGCCCACACCGCCCATTGTGGTGCCGACGCCTGCGCCGTCGCCGGCGCCGACGCCCGAGCCGCAAATCGATCAGTTTTGCCCGCTGCTGGTCGGCGCCGGCGACGCCGGCTCGCAAATCATTTCGCTGGCGTGCGCCGACACGCTCGGCACGTGCAGCGCCGAGGGCGATTGCGAGGTGGCGGGTCAAGACGCCGCGACCGACACGCTCGTCACGCGCGTCTGTCCCGACAGCGCCGCCGAGCAGCTGTGCGCCAGCAGTGCGGCGGGCACACGCTGTCCGTGCGAGGGCCTGCAGCTGTGCGAGCGCGAGCTCATAGAGTTTGACTTTGTGACCGTTGCGATCTTTTGCCGCAACGACGACATTGGCGTGAGCGGCGCCGACCGCGTCCTCGATGTGCGGCGCGATTTCGAGTGCCTGCCGCTCGCCAACGTGGCGGCCGATGCGCAGACGCTCGATCGCGACTGCGCGTCGCCGCGCGCCGGCGCGCCGAGCGGCACGTGCGACGCCGCCGCCAACACGTGTACCGAGCGGCACTTGGCGCCCGGCGCAGCGCTCGGCGACGCGCCCGTTGCGCGCACGTGCCCGCTGCACGGTGCGTGCGGCGACGACGATGCGCCGGCGTGCGCGTGCGCTCACAAGCCAACGTGCGTGCATCGCGTCGTGGTCGACGAGCGCGTCGAGTTTGTCGAGTCGTTTTGCGCGCTGCGCGGCGCGCCGTAAGCGAGTGAAAAAGCGTGCCAATGCAGACAAAGCGCGCACTGCTGTCGATGTCCGAACGCCGGCCACTGCTCGCGGCGCGCGAGCGCGAGCGCCCGCGGCGCAGCGTACTGCCGCTCATTTTCTGCTGCTGCTGCTGCGTGGTGGTGGTTGGCGGCGTGATCGCGCTCGCCATCGGCCTCTCGCTCTCGCTCGCGCCGCACACGCCCGTCGATCCGCCCGCGCCGCTCGTCTGCCCGCCGTTTCTCGATCCGGACAACTTGGCGGGCGAGCAGCTCATTACGCGCGACTGCGGCCAAGCGTTTGGCACGTGCAGCGCCAGCGGCGTCTGCGAGATTGTGTCGGTCGAGGCAGGCGTCGGCGAGCAGCGCACACGCGTCTGCACCGATGCGGCCGCGCAGGCGACGTGCGCCACGAGCGCGGCGGGCACCGAGTGCGTCTGCAGCCAGAGCGTGCAATCGTGCGATCGCTTCCTCGAGCTGCCCGCCGTAACGTTTCGCTTCTTTTGCGAGCGCGCCGACCAAGTGGTGGTGTCGCCTCCGCCACCGCCACCGCCGCCGCCGCCTCCGCCGCCGCCCGCCGCTCCCCAGTGTCCGTTCTTGCCGCCGTCTGCCGGCCCCGAGAGCTTGCAGCCGCTCGTAGCGCCGTGTGGCCCGACGCGCGGCACGTGCAGCGCCGGCAGCTGTCTGCTGACCGCGCAAAACGCCGAGACCGACACGAGCGACTTTCGCTTTTGCAGCGATAGCGCCGCAACTGCGTTTTGCGGCAATAGCACGAGTGGCGCCGAGTGCACGTGCGCGAGCGACCTGACGTGCACGCGCAATCTCAGCCAATTCGACATTATCGATCTGGCCATTTACTGCGACGCGAGCGAGCCGGCGCAAGCCGACCCCTTTGCCATGCTGACGCGCGATCTTGTGCAACTCGAGCGCGCGCTCGACAACGACGCCGCTGGCGCGCGCAGCGCGCCGCAGACGCGCAACGGCGTTGCGTGGCGCGTGTTTGCGGCCAACGCCACAGCGCTCGCGGGCGCCACCGTTGTTGTGATGCAGCGCGACTTTGACGACGGCACGCTGCGCGTGCGCGCGCCGTGCAAGCTGGTGCTCGGCGAGAACATTGTGTTTGATCCCAACGCGGAGCACAACTGGCAGCCGACCGACGCGCAGCGGCGCTCGGGCGCCTATCCGTGGGCGAGCGGCTTTGCGCTCGACTTTTTCGCCGCCATTACGGTCGAGTCGGACAATGTGCTGATCGACCTCAACGGCTTTGAGCTGCGCCAGTCGCGCGCGCACACGCTGCAGCAAGCGTTTGCGCAGCTCATTTCGCTCGGCAACGCGCCGTTTGTGGGCGGCGAGGGCCCGGCGCCGTTTGGCGCGTTCTTTGGCCCGTCCAACGTCGTGATCCGCAACGGGCGGCTCGGCGCCAACGCGCACCACGCGATTCACGGCAACGCGCGCCGCAACATCTACATTCACGACGTGCAGATGGAGTCGTACCGCGTCGCGTCGATTGCGCTCAACGGCGCGCAGCGCGTCATGGTGCGCAACTGCGCGGCGCTCGGCACCGACGTCGACGTGCCGAATCGCGGCACGTACTCGCAGGCGCGCTTCCTGGCCACGCACTTTTTGCCGCTGGCGGCCGCCGTCGACGCGAACGCGGCGCGCGCGCTCGCCACGCTCGAGCGCCTGCTCGACCAAGCGCTGCGCGACATTGTGGCGCGCAACGAGATTGACGCGGTGGCGCACCCGCGCGCGCACGCGCTCTTTGCCAACGTCGAGCGCCAGCAGGACGGCAACACGTTTGGCATGCGCTTTACCAATCGCGGCGAGGGCACGGTGCAGTTTGACGCGACGTTCAATCAGTCGGCGAGCGGCAACGCGCGCATGCTGTACGTGCAGAACGTGCTGATCGCCAACACGGTCAACTCGGTCAACGAGTTTGTGGTGCTGCTCGACGGAGACAACAACGACCGCGAGGTGCGCGGGCCGGCCGGCGACGTGCTCGGCTTTGACCGCATGCTGCGCAACAACGAGCTAGACGAGCTGCTCGACGCGCAGCTGGCGTACGCGCTCGCGTACGAGGCGCACGGCCGCGGCGCGTGGCACGTCGGGCCGACGCACTATGTGCCGCGCGCGCTGCTCGACTGGTACGCCGCCGGCGCCAACATCGCGCTCTTTGGCCAAGTGGTGCGCCAAAACAATCTGCGCTACATGCGCAACACCGACGCCATGTTTCACGTCAACAAGGGCGCGCACGGCCTCGCGATCGAGTCGGTCGATACGGCGCGCTTTGAAAACGTCGCGGTGCGCACGGTGCGCGCCAACGGCGCCGCGGGCCAGCACGCGCGCATGCCGGGCGAGACGGGCGCGGTGCCCGATCCGCGCACCTACACGGCGCGCAGCGGCGGGCACGTGGGCCAGGCGCCCGACGTCGGCTACGCCGGCAATCGCGCGCGCGGCCTCACGCTCGGACCGTCGCACAACGTCGACATTAGCGGCATTGCGGTCGTCGACGTCAGCTCGCGCACCGGTAACGCGCGCGACTACGACGTCTTTGCGCGAGCGCGCGCGCTCTCCAACACGCTGCCGCGAGCCTAGGCGCGCCGACGCGCCCCGTTTAATGAAAAATACAAAACGCCCGCATCACTGCTGCGTCGCCACGGCAATGCCAATGACGAGCAGCACAATGACGCAGAGCACGGCCGACACTTTGCCGGTGCGGTTGATGTAGTGGCGCGGGTAGCCCGGCGGCCGTTCGTCGTGCTGCGCGCAGCGCGGGCACACCGGGCTAAAGCGGTGCTGCGCAACGCTGAGCTGCGAAATGCACGGCACGCTCGTCACTTGGTCAAACGGCTCGCGATTCGAGCAGTGCAGGCCTTGGTGCGCGCGGCAAATCCAGCGCTTGCACAGCACGCACAGCACGTCGCTCTTGACGCCGTCGTTCATGCAACAAAAGCCCTGCTGCGCGCTGGCGTCGTGCGCCACCGTGTGCACGACCATCGCAGGCACGCTTCCGGCGTCGGGCGGCAGCAGCGGACTGCGTTCACTCATTCCAGCGCGTTTGTCTTCTTTGGCGCTGCGCTTCACTTACGCCCACTTGAGCGGCACTTGGCTCAGCTTTGCTTTGTGCGCGCGGAACGCGCGCTCGGGCGAGTTGAAAAAGAGAATGGTGGCAGTGCGCGCAGTGGGCAGCGCGTCGAGCTGCGCGCGCGAGTACTCGTCGGCGCTGTCGACAAAGAGCACCTCGCACTTTTGCAGGCGCTCGCGATCGCCGAGCGTGACGCCGTAGCGCGCGTACAGCGCGTTGCGCGCCGAGCGCGGCGCCACAATGCCAATGGTGGCGGCGGCGCCGCAGCGCGCGCGGTACCACGCAATGAGATTGCGCATCACAGTGCAGCGACGCGTGCGCGGCACTACGTCGACGCCAATTTTGCGGCGCACATAGAGATAAACGTACAGGCGCTCGGTGAGCGAGCGATAGCGCTGCGCAAAACGCGTTCGCGGCACCCTCATCGTTTGCCGCGCTTTTACGTGTCAGACGGCGCGCGTCAGCGCTGCGCCGAGCACCACTACCCAGCCGAGGTAGAGCTTGGATGTGAACGAGAGCACGGCGTACATTACCTTGGTGTAGTAGTTGGCGCGCGCGCGCTCGGTCGACGTATAGTAGCGCCAGACGAGCGGCAGCGGAAAGAGCAGCGAAATGACAAAGCTGCCGAGGATGGCGGTGCCGTAGTAGGTCGGCGAGCGCGACGCCGACTCGGCGTAGTAGACGAGCGGCACGAGCCAGAGCGGCAGCCACGGCAGAAAGCCGAGGAAGAGGTAGCCGAGCGACTCTTGGCGCGCGCTGTTGGCGCGCTCGTGCAAGTAGCCGCAAAAGTTCATCAGCGCGTTGAGCACGAGCGCGCTGAGCAGCAGCGGCACGCTGCCGGCGCCGGCGAGCAGAAAGATGTCGAACGTGATCAAGCCGTTTGTGATGGCGTACTCGAGCCAGCGGTGCGGCGTGTAGCCGAGCACCAGGCCGTACTGGTAAAAGTCGTACGCGTCGAGCGCTTGCGCGGCGTGAAAAAGCGACGTGATGAGCGGGAACGCGAGCACTGTGACGGCGAGCGGAAACTGGCCGCGCGCCTGCACGACGCCGCCAAAGTCGGTCCAGAGCGGCGCAAAGGGCGTGCGCGACAGGAAGACGAGCGTGAGCGTGAGCAGCGCGACAAACGATACGCCGTTGACGGCGCTCGCAATCCACTCGACGCGCCGCAAGCGGCGCTTCAAGCGCTGCGCGCCGGGCGTCGAGAGCGGGTCGCGAATTTCAAGCAAGCGCGGCTGCGGTCGCGACATAGCGCTCTGGTGCGCTATAACGCTTTTTGTGCCGTTTGTGTGCCGCCCGCGGCACGCACTTTACTGCGCCTACCGACGCTTTTTCAGGCGCGCCATCATGCGCGCTTGCGCCATCGCTTTGGCTCGGCCGCTATTGTTGTTCGACGAGCCGACGCCCACGCTCTGCATTCCGCTGCCGCCGCCCGCCGCCTTCTTGAACGGCGCACCGCGCTTCATCATCTTCTTGTCGCTGCGCGTAATGGTCTTGCGCGACTTGCTGTCCACCATGCTCTTCTTCATCTTGTGCTTGGTCATTGTTGCGCGCGCGCGAACCGCGATCGCTGCTTTGGCGGCACACGCGCCAAAACCGCGTACTTAGCCGCAGCGATGAGCGATGTGCCCAGTATGGCCGATTTGCGCGCACAGGCGCAGCGCGCCAAGAGCGCGATAGCGCAAAAGCAGAGCGTCGAAACAAATCGGCGCGTGAGCGAAATTCTCAAGACTCTGGAGAAAGAGCGAAAGCAGTTCATTTACATCAAAGGTCATCAGAGCCGCGCCGTAATCGAAACGCTGTACGCGCTCGGTTTCGAGGCGAGCAATTGCGACATCAATTGCGACTGCGATCCGCGCGAGTCGTGCAACGCGTGCGCATACGGCTACCAATGTTTGGTGCAAGTGCTCGGCGCGCTCGACAACAACAACGAATAGGAATGGAAGCGCGCGCGCGTGCGCAATAAGAATAAAAAGTGAAAAAGTCCGTGAACGGCTGGCAATAAGAAAATGAGAACAAAAGTGAGCGTTTGGCACGCGGTGCACAACAAGAGCGAGAGACGACAAGAATGGGCAGAAATATTCCAAAGGGTCCGGTGGCCGATATGGCGCGCGAGGAGACCGCCAAGGTGGCCGCGAACATTGGCGTAGTGTCGGTACTTTACGCAACGCGTGCAATGTCGACCGAGCGCGTTAGCGCCATGCGGCGCGAAAAGCAATTTGCCAACATGTTGCGCGCGCTGCGCGCGCTCTCTGTGGCGCTGGTGCGCGAATTCGGCACTCTCGAGCTCGACACAAGCGATTTGGCGGACTCGCGCATGGAGAAGCGTTTGCGCGCCGCCGCGCGCACCGCGTGCGCCAACGCCACCGAGCGCCAGCTGAGGCTGCAGATGACGGACAAAGTGCACAGCATGCGGCCGCAGCTCGAGACTCTGGCGCGGCAGCTCGGCGGAATCGACACATGGCTGCAGCTCGCCGTGACGCCAAACATTGTGACGCGCGCGCCGTGCATTGCCAACGTGCTGTCGCACGTGCGCGCGGCCACGCGCACCGTTGCCGCGCTCCAGTCGTCTGGCGCCGCGCAAGTGACGGCGGCTGCGAGCGCGCCAGCGCAGAGAGCGCGCGAGCAGTGCGTGTAAAGAGAGAGAGAGAGAGAGCAACGCTAAAACGTCTGTGCGGCCAAAAACTCGCGCACTTGCTGCCGATCGACGCGCGGCGCGTCGGTGCCAAACTGCGCGTCAAAGTCCTCGAGCGCAACGACGTGCGCCGGTGTGCGGTCGCCGGCGCACAGCGTGTCTTGGTAGCGCAAGTAGCGCATGAGCCGCGTGCGCAAGAGTGCGCAGATGCGCGGCACCACGAGCCACGCCGCAAACGATTGGTAGACGAGCGCGTTGAGCGCGCCGAGCGCGGCGCCGGCAACGATGGCGGTGGCGTCGTAGTAGTTGAGATAGTGCGCGCCGAGCACGACGAGCGCGTAGAACGTCAGCACGACGCCAATGTGCCAGAGTTTGACGCGCGGCCGGTAGAGCGAAAAGTAGCCGAGCGCAAATGTGGCAAAGAAGGCGGCGTGCTGCACCGGGTACGCAAACGCGCTGCCAAAGACCGGCGTGCACGTCGTGACGCGCGGATCGTTGGGCAGCGCGCTGCTGAGCGCGTAGCCGAGCGTCGCGTCGAGCGAGAGGCCGACGCTAAAGACAAACAAGTAGACCTCTTTGTAGTAAAAGCTGATCAAGTAGAGCACGCCCGTAATGATGCTGGGCGCGTAGCGCGAGAGCGAGAGTAGCGCGCTGAGCCAGCTCGCGGTATACGGCTGGCAGTTGACGCGCGTAAACTGCTCGATCTCGAGAAAGAGGTAGCCTGCGCCGGCGACGTCGCGGTGCGCACCAACCACAAACTCCATTGTTGGCGCGCGTGCGGGTGCGGACGCGCTTGTGCGCAATGTACGCGTTTTTTGCGCGCTTACAGCGGTTGCGGCGTCCGGTTTAAGCGGTCCTCTTTCGGCGCACTGCGAGCGATGAGCGACGAGCGGCTGTCGGCGCTTGTCGTCAATCCGGCGCGCGGCGAGCGCGGCGCGCCGCCGCCCGGCGTCGTCATGCGCCGCTTTGCGCCCGAGCGCTACCAAGGCCGCTGGTATGAGGTGGCGCGCATCCCGACCAAGTACGAAGGCGATTGCACTGGCGCGATCGCCGACTACTACTGGGACGCCGCGCGCCGCGAGCTGCGTGTCGTCAACATCTGTCTCTTTGGCAAGCAAAGGAAGCGCGCGCGGCGCGGCGTGGCGCGCGCGCTCGGCGACGGGCCGCAAGGCCGCTTCTCGTTGCAGTTTGAGGACGCGCCCGGTGCGCGCGTCGGCGAGTACTGGGTGCTCGATACCGACTATGTGGGCTTTGCGCTCGTCGGCTCGAAAGGCGCGTACGGCGAGTTTCTGTGGCTGCTGAGCCGCGACGAGTACGTGCAGCAGAGCGACATTGACATTTGGTTTGAAAAGGCGCGCGAGCGCCAGTTTAGTACCGAGCGCCTCGAGGTGTGGCCGTACCGCGTGCTGGGCGCGAGCGCGCTCGACGACTACACTGTGCGCGACGAGGGCGCGGCGGGCGACGATCTCTCGTGCTTTGGCCTCTGCTACGCGCCGGCCGACTCGGGACCGCAATGCTTGCTGCTCTGACGCACTAAAATCGACTAGGGGCGTGCGCGGCGAATCTACGACTGTTCAATGGTGGCGTTGTACAGCGGCGGCAGCGTGGGCGCGCGCTCGTCCTCGTCCACGTAGATTGTGGTTGGCCGCTGGCGCGGGCGCGTGAGCGGCGCCACCAAGTGAATTGGCGAGAGCGTGGCGGGCAGCGGCGGCGACGGCGCGCGCGTGTCGCTCGCGCTCTCGCTCTCGCCGTCGGACGACGTAGACGGCACCGAGCAGCCCGGCGACGGCGTGGGCGGCAGTTGCGGGTGCGCGGCGGCAGGCGGCGGCTGCGGCGCGGCGCGGCGCGGCGAGAGGAGCGCCGAGCGCGCCGTGCGCGCTGCACGAGCGCGCGGCGACAGCGCGTCGGGCGGCGGCTGCGGTGCGCGCACCACTGGTTTGATGCCGAGCGTAATGGTGTTGGAGCGCTCGCGCGCGCCGCCGTTGGGATCGATGCGCGAGTGCGCCGACGGCACGCAGACGAGATCGGCGTAGACGCGCACGTCGGCGCACGAGAGTGCGCTGTGCGCAAAGCGGCCGTACTTGCGCTCGTCGGCGCCGTGCGATTCGGTAATGGGCACAAAGACTCTAGGGTGCAAGCGGTACGCAAAGCTGGCGCTCGCCGCCACCGCCGCGCTGACGGCAAAGAACGCGCTCACGTGCGCGTCGTGATCGGCGACGGCGAGCCGCGGCTCGAGCACGCCGCGCACAAAGTACGAGTTGGCAAAGAGCGTGTCGGCGCCGAGCACAACGAGGCTATTGGCGCACGGCGGCTGGCGCTCGACCGCGCTTGGCGCCACAAAGCAGACGTCTATCGTAAAGTGCGGACGCGCGCCGGGCGCGCTCTCGAAAAGCAGACACTCTGTTGTCTTCTTGGCGCCGTGCAGCGCCTGCGTGTCGCGCAGGTGCTTGAAATTGAGCGCAAAGAGCACCGAGAGGCAGGCGCGCTGCGCCAGCATGCGGTTGGGCGCCACCACTTGCACGAGCGCGCGCGCCGCCTCGCCGTGCGTCGCCACGAGGCGCGCGCGCTGCGTCAGCACGTGCTCCATGACGGTCGCAAACACAAACATGCGAATGTCGATCGCCGCGTCGTGCACGACGAGCGCGCTCTGGTAGTCGAGCGTGGCGCTAAAGTGCTGGCGCATCGAGAGCGGCCAGTTCCACGCCAAGTGCGGCGACGCCAGGCTCAGCACTTGCTCGGCGCCGACGCCGCACTCGTCGGCGCTCGGCGACGGCAGTGCGGCGCGCTGCTTGCCACCCGACTTGCTGCTGCGCGAGCGCACGCGTTTCAAAAGCTGCGCCATTTTCGCACGCGCCGCGCCGTGTTGTTGCGCAATGCGGGCGAAAAAGACCGCTTTACCGCGCGGCGCGCGCGAGCGCAAATCGTTGAGCACGCGCACCAACAATGTCCGAGCGCGCCGGAAACGGCGAGCGCTCGACGCTCTACTCGTGCGACCGCGACGCCAACGGCCACCAGCGCAAGCTGGTGCGCTGCCGCTCGCGCGAGCCAGACACCGACGTGCCGAGCGCCGACAACGAGGTGTACGTCAAGCTCGCCGTCGTCGGCGACGCCAACGTCGGCAAAACGACGCTGCTGCTGCGCTTTCTGCACGATCGCTTCGAAGAGAAGCGGCGCGTGACCGAGGGCGTCGACTGCCAAGCGATTTGGCTCAAGAGCAATCATCCGCACTACGATCGGCGCACGCACGTGCAGCTGATTGACACGGCCGGCCAGGAGCGCTACAGCGCCATGGTGCCGCAAATGCTGAGCGGCGCACAGGGCATATTTTTGGTCTTTGACGCGACGTCGGAAGAGTCGTTTGCGCGCGTCTGCAACTACTGGCTCGACATGGTGCAGCGGCGCAATCAGTCGTGCGTGTGCATGCTCGTTGCCACCAAGGGCGACCTGTACGCGGCGCTCCAGGGCAAGGCGCGCTGGATGGACCGCATGGACATGCGCGAGCAGGCGGCGCTGCTCAACTGCGCCGGCGGCTTTCACGTCTGCTCGGCCAAAGTCGGCGCGCACGTCAACGCGATGATGATTGAGATGATCGACTTGGCCATAGAGCACGAAAAAAAGCTCATGCAAATGAATCCGGGCGTCGCCGACGCCGCCGGCGACGTGCTGAGGATTGGCTTTGGCGCCAAGCAGAGGCGTGCCAAGGACTGTGCGTGTTAAAATCAACCCCCGTCGTCTTACTCTTCGTTTACGATAGTGCGGGCGGCGCTTGCAGAGGCGGTGGCGGTGGTAGCGCGGGCGCGTCGTCGTCGTCGTCGTCATCGCCACCGCCGCTCTCTTCGCCCTCTTTGGCGCGCTGCTTGCTCTTGCGCGACCGGGACGTCCGGCGCGACGACTCTTTGCCCGACGGCGCGCGCGCATCGGCAGCGGAGCGGCGGTGCGAGCGCGACGAGCGGTGCTTGCGCCGGCGCTCGCGCGTGCGCGGCGTCTCGGCCTCGGCCGACGTCGGCGTCGTCGTCGTCGTCGCCGCCGCCTCGACCAGCGCCTCTTTCGCCGCTGCGCGCACCGCGCTGCTAATGTCGCTCACGAGCGCTGCCGAGTCGGGCGGCGCAGCGCCTTGCGCATTCTCGCTCGACTCTGAGTCGCTCGCGCCCGCGATGCGCCGCTCCACAATGCCAATGCACTCCTCGTACTTTTGCAGCGTCTCGGCGCCGCGCTGCTGAAATGTCATGCGCGTGCGCGCCAGCTCGATTGGCGTCTGATTGGCGTCGTTCTTGCGCTCGAGCTGAAACGCCACCTTGTCGGCGCAGAAGCGCAACAAGTCGGGTCGGATTGAGTTGATGCACTGATGGAGCACCGAATTGCGCATTTTGCGCGTCAGCAAGCCATAGTGCTCGGCGTTGGCGTGCGGCACCGCGCTCATGCGCGCGTTCCACTTAAAGTGGTCGATCGCGACAATCGATATGGGCTGGCAGCCGGTCAGCGCTATCATGACGAGCGTGCGGCCGTCGGCGTTGGCCGCATCGATGCGCCCGCGCTGCCGCTCCATAAAGTACTCGAGCGCGTTGACCTTGCCGACGTGCGCCGCGAGCTCCATGCCGGTGAGGTTGAGCGACTCGTCGACAATGCTGTCGAGCGACAGGTCGCCAAAGAGCGAGTCGTTGCGATTGACGAGCCAGTCGATTTCGGCCACTTTGTCGGTGCGCACAAAGTCGGCCAGCGCAATGCGCACCGCCGTGTCGTAGAGCGCGCACGCCGGCTCCTCGATCATGCGGTCGACCTCGAAGAAGCGGCCCGTCACCGCCTTCGTGCACATTGTGAGCAGCTTGCACACGTTCCACACAAAGCTGCTATTGCCTTGCGCTTTGTCGCGCGCGCCGCTGCTCGCGCTCATGTGCTCGGCGAGCACCGCCTCGTCCTGCGCCACCATGCGCTCGAGCGCCGCGCACGCCGTCTCGTCGTCGACCGCGTAGCGATCGTCGACGCCGGCCTCGGCGTAAATGCGCTCGAGCACCAGCTTGTAGCCGACGCGGCCGTGCAAGTTGCGATTGAAGCAGCCAAAGACGTCGCAGTAGCGCTGGTAGACGCGGTAGAGCGGCGACGTGTCGAGCACCTCGCCGCTCGCGAGCAAGCGCTCCATGGTCACGTGCAGCTCGACCCACGAGCTAATGTACGTTTGCAGGAGCGGCGCGCCGCACTCTTTGGCAACCTCTTCGTCGACCGTGACGCGCAAGTAGCGCACGTCGCGCATCATGGAGACGAGCACGCTGTCGCCAATCGCCTCGGCGAGCGCCACGGGCGTAATGGTCTGCGCGGCCGCTTTGCTGGCGCTCGCGCCCGACGCCGAGCTCTTGCCGAGCGCCGAGCGCCGCGCGCGGTCCTTGAGCTTGGTGTAGGTCGACTGCGCACCCGGGTGCGCGCCGGCCGCGAGCAGGCACTCGACCACCAGCCGCCGCTTGCCGCTATCGCTAATCTTTTGCAGCGCAATGTGCAGCGGCGTGCGGTCTTTGCCGTCGTGCGCGTTGGGCGCGCAGTTGCCGGTGCCGAGCATGCGCTGCGTGAGGCGCGCGTGGCCGTTGGCGACGGCCAAGTGCAGGTACGACATCGCGTCGCTCTTGTGCTTGCTCGGCACGCGCGAAAAGTCTTCGACCATGTCGACAAAGAGCAGCGCGCGCTCCTCGTTGTTCGCCAGCAGCGCTTGGCAGAACGGCGAGCTGTCGTCGCGCATGCGCAGCAGCTTGTTGATTTTGGGCGGCAAGTCGCAGCCGACCGACACCATGTAGTCGTCGAGTCCGAGCCAGTCGGCGCCCGCCTCGAGCAGCGTGCGCACGATGCGCGTCAGCGCGTCAATGAGCGCGCGCGACTCTTTCTCGCCCATCATTTTGGACGAGCAGTTGGCGTCGCGCGCCGCGTGCACCGCGACCTCGAGCAGCGTCTGGTTGCCGCTCGCGGCGTCGTCGCCGCTCACCGCGCTGCGCGTGTTGACCGAGATGCCGAGCTCGATGTAGCGCGTGACGAGCGGCACGTCGCCGTTGCGCACCGCGTCAAAGAGTCTGTTGAAAAATACGCGATTGAGCTTGGCGTTGCGCAGCGCGTTGTCGCGCACCGCGGCGCGCAGCGCCGCCTCTTTGGTGCCGACGCGGCTCGCGTCGCTCGTTGTCGACGAGTCGGTGCTGTTGGCGCGCTCGCGCTTCAAGCTCGCGTAGCGGCGCGGCGTGCTGAGTACACCGGCCGCTGGCGCGCGGCCCAGCGTGCGCGTGCGCGCGCGCCGCAGCGTGCCGCCGTCCGCGGGCACTGCGAGCGTCTCGGTGCGCGCCGCCGCCGCCGCCGCGGCGCGCTCTGCCTCGATGCGCGCCATTGCCTCGTTGCGCTGCCGCGCCTCGTCGTCGGCGCGCGCCACGCTCTCGCGCAACTGCGCGCGCAACTCGTCGATTTCGGCGGTGCGCGCGCCAAGTTGCGCCTCGAGCGCGTCCATCGACTCGCGCGTCGCGGCGTCGCGCCGCTCGGCGTCGGCGCGCAGCGCGGCTTCGCGCTCGCGCGCCGCACTCAGCTCGCGCTCGGCCGCCTCAATGGCGCGCTCGGTCTCTTCGATGAGCGTGCCGTCGGCCTCTTCGCTGTTGCGCACCGCGCGCAGCGCCTCGGCGTGCTGCCGCGCCGCGGCGGTGGCGCGCTCCGCCTGCTCGGTGGCGCGCGACGCCTCGGCGCGCAGCTCGTCGCGCTCGCGCGCCAGCGCGCTCAGTTGCTCGCTGCGCTCGGCCAGCGTCTGCTCGAGCGCGGCGCTCTTGGCGCGCAGGCGCTCGGCGTCGAGCGACGCGGCCGAGAGGCGCGACTGGCTCTCGGTCAGCTCGTTGCTCAGTCGCTCGCGTTCGTCGCGCGCCGCGTCGAGCTGCGCGGCCAGCTGCGCGCGCTCGGCCTCGTTGGCGGCGACGCGCGCGCCGAGCGCCTCTTGCTCGCGCAGCAGCGCGTCGCGCTCGTCGGCCAGCACGTCGGCGTGCGCGTCCGAGTTGTCGCGCGCCGCCGCCAGCTCGAGCTCTTTGGCGCGCAAGCGCGTCTGCAGCTCGTCGCGCTCGAGCACCAGCTCGTCGGCCTCTTTGTCGCCGTCGCACAGCGTGCGCTGCAGCGCCTCGACGTGCCGCTCGGCGTCGGTGGCGCGCTGGCGCGTCGCTTGCGCCTCGGCCTGCGAGCGCTCCAACTCGGCCGCCAGCGCGCCGCTCTCGGCGTCCAAGCTCTGCTGGCGCGCGCGCAGCGCCTCGCACTCGCCTACGGCGGCGCTCACGCGCTCGCGCATCGCCACAATCTCGGCGTCGCGTCGCTCCAGGTCGGCGTCGCGCTTTGCAATCGCGTGATCGAGCTCGACGTGCATCGCTTTCAGCTCTTCGGCCGTACTCTCGGCCACGCGCATGTTGTGCAGCAGGCGCGCGTTTTCGCGCTGCGCGCTATCGAGCACGCGCGCCATCTGCGTCATCGCGAGCGCCGACGGCGTCTCGCTGTTGTGCGCCGACGCCACGCGCTGCATGGCGCCGCTGTCGACGCGCCTGTTGACGACTTCGAGCGCGCCAAACGCGCGCTTGATTGCCAAGTAGTGCGCCGGCGTGCAGCCCGCTCGGTCGGTCTGCATCAGCAGCTTGACGTTGACGCGCGCCCACAGCATATCGATTAGCTCGCGCACGTCGTTGTCGTCGCGCTCGATCGCAATCGTGTGCAGGACGGTGGCGTTGCCGAGCGGCTCGCGCGCGTGCAGCAGCTCGGGCACCTCGGTGCACAACCACGCCACGTGCGCCGGGCGGCCGACGCGCGCCAGCTCGTGCGCCACAGTCGTGTTGAATGGCGCCACGGGCGCGCGCAGCGCGTTCAGCACGTCGGGCCGGCGGCCGGCGGCGAGCGCCGTCGCAAACTCGCTCGCGCTCACGCTCCGCTGGCGCACCAGGTACAAGAGTTTGGGCAGCTGATTGGTCTGCAGCAGCAAGTGCACAATGCTGTCGACTGGCTGCGCAAAGCGGCCTTTGGCGCTCTGCGCGCGCCGCAGCGCGTCGTTGCCGGCGGCGCGGCGCGCGCCCGGCCGCGAGACCGATTTGGCGCGGCTCGTCAGCGCGCCAGACACGCCTGCGCCACCGCTGCTCATTTGTCGCGCTCTAGTGCCGAAAGTGTTTACGCGCGCGCGCGCGCGCGCGTGCGCCGCCGCTCACGCCGCCACGCCTTGCGTGAGCGCCGAGCGCCAGTACGGCACGTTGAGTTGCAAGAGGCGCGCGTAGCGCGCGTCGACGTCGAGAAAGAAGCGCTGGAGGTCGGCAAACGACATGTGGAAGCGAAAGAGCTCGGCGGCGCCAAACGCGACGCGGTCGTGCAGCACAATGAGCGGGTAGTGGCGCGCGTTGGCAAAGTGCTTGAGGTCAAAGCCGAGCAGCAGCAGATCGTCGTAGCGCCAGCCAAAGACGTCGAGCAAGTGCTCGAGAAAGTAGTGCGAGTCGCGGCCAAAGAACGAGCGGCCGCGCGGCAGCACCAAGTAGTTGAGGTCGATGCCGCAGTAGGCGAGCAGCGGCGCGGTAACGCCGCCGCGTCGCAGCTCGTGCGGCGAGACGCGATCGTCAATGAATGCGGTGAGCCGCGCGCGCCACCGCTCGCGCGCCGCCGCGGCGCCGGCGTCTGCCCACGCGCGCGAATCGTACTGCGCCGCGGCGCGCATGGCGGCGGGCGTCAAGCGGTCGTAGCACGCGTGAAAGCACATTTGGTCGCCCACGCACTCGGGTCGCTTTAGTGCGCACACGCCGACGCTCGCACGCGCTTCGTCAACCGTCGTCGGCCACTGCACTGGCGTGCGCGCGCGCGCGCGAGCCTGGGTACGAGCGCGGGCGCGCACACACAACCTACTGGCTGCGCGACGCACCTTGTGGCACCGCCTGGGCGCGCTCGGCGCGCAGCAAGAGCGCAACGCGCTCGTTTTGCTCTGCCGTGCCGCCGAGCACCAGGTTGCCCAGCAACTGCTCGGTCGGCAGCGTTGGCGCCGCGCAGCGCACGCAGTACGCCTTGCCGGCGCGCAGCAGCGGCACAATGCACGCAAAGCACGTGTGGTGGCCGCACGCGCGATGCAGAAATTCGCCGCTCTTTGGAAAGCGGCGCGCGCACACTGCGCACGCAAACGTCTTGCCGCCCGCGTCACTCATTGTTGTCAGCCGCTGCGCACACTCGCGCCGCACTGCGCAGCAATGAGTGGCACCGTGTCGGCCAAGTATCACTGCAAAGTGGTGCTGCTCGGCAACAGCGGCGTTGGCAAGACCGAGTTTATGCACGCGCTCTTCGACGACCCCGACCGCGAGCTGAGCGCGCTGCAGCGCGCCAAAGTCTCGACCATTGGCGTTGACTTCAAGTCGACGACGCGCGTGACGCGCGACAGCACCGTAGTCAAACTGCTGGTGTGGGATACGGCGGGCCAGGAGCGCTACGCGAGCACTGCGCCCAACTACACGCGCGAATCAGACGCTATTGTGCTGCTCTTCGACGTCACCGACGAGCGTTCGTACAACGATCTCGACCGCCGCTGGCAGCCGATTGTCGACGAGCACCTCGACAGCGTCGGCCGCGGCAACGTCGTCTGCTACTTGGTCGCCAACAAAATTGACTTGGCGGACAAGCGGCGCGTGACGCGCGAGGAGGGCCGCGCCTACGCCAACGGCCGGCACATGGAGTACGCCGAGACAACGGTGCTGCGGCGGCGCACCGTGCACAACGTCATCGACGACATTGCCGATCGGCTAGCGCGCATGAACCGCGTGGCCGAGCGCGCGCAGCGCGCACGCGCCGGCGGGCCGCAGCGCGGCGGCACCGCCGACATTGGTCGCCGGCCGGCGCGCTCGGCTGGCGCGCAGAGTCGCTGCTGCACGTAAAGCGTTCATTACTCGCTACGCGCTTTACTGTCGTCGGCGCTGCCGCCGTGCAGCACTAGAGTGGCGCCGTGCTCGCGCGCCAGCGCGTCCAGCGCCGCATAGTAGCGCTCGGCCAGCCGGTGGATGGCCGCGCGGTCGGTCCAGTGCGTCGAGCCAACGTCAATTGGCTCGCCGACCGCGACGCGCATTGGCGTGCGGCGCCAGAACGGCGCGACCAGAAAGCGGCCGACAACGAGCTGCAGAAACCACGGCGCGAACGACGGGCCGCACGTAGCGTACGCGTGGTTCTCGTCGAGCGCCAGCACAGGCACGAGCAGCGCCGAGAAGCGCACGGCGGCGTACACAAAGCCGAGGCGCGTGTCGGGTCGGCGCACGACGTCGACCACGTTGTGCGGCGCGTCGCGCAGCGCGCCGAGCTCTTTGCCCGGCATGCCGCTCGGTATGAGCAGCACGTGGTTGCCGCGCGCCAGCTCGGCAAAGACGGTGGCGCGCGTCGAGTCGACCACGCCAAAGACGGCGTAGAGCTCGCGAATAAAAGGAATCGCGAGCGCGAGCCAGTGACTAACGACGCGCAGCTTGGCGGCAGCGCTGGCGCCAATGGTGTGCGGCAGCGAGCGCGGCGTGCTGCCGTAGCCGGCAAAGAGCAGCGCCACTGAAATGCACGCGTAGCCGTGCGGCTCGATGGCGAAAATCGCTTGTTTGCCGCGCGCGAGCTCGGTGCGCAGCGCGCCAAGGCGCTCGGTCGCGCTCTCTGTAAAGCGCACGGCGGCAATGTCGCGCCGCAGCGCGCCCGACAGGCGCGTGGTGCGCAGCCATGCGCACGACCAGTCAAAGTGCACCAGCGCCATGCTGCCGAGCGTCCAGTAGGCGAGCCAGACGAGCGGCGCCGGCACGCCGCTCACGCGCTCGACGAGCACGCAGAGCGCGCAGAGCGCGGCGTGGCACAGTACAGCTAGCACAACGGCAATCATTGCTGCAGTGCGCAATGGCGTGCGTGCGCGCGCGCGCCACACTCGCGTTCCTAAATCTGCAAATTCATTGGTGCCAGGCAGCTAGTGATGGCGGCGGCGCGTGGGCGAGAGCGGCAGCGCGCGCACGTCTTCGGTCGAGTCGAAGAACGACGCCGCGCCATGCACGTTGACGCGGTCGAGCGGCGGCGGGTTCATCATAAAGACGGCGCCCTGGTTGCTAAACGCTAGGCGCAGCGACGTATCACTCATTTGGTCAAACTGCGGCGGTTCGAACGTGGTGTCAAACGACAAGTTGTTGAGCGAGAACGTGGTCAGTTCGTTTGTGTCGCTCAGCGAGCGCGCGAGCGGCGACGACGCCACCGACGCGCTCGGCGCCTGCGGCGACAGTGGCGGCAAGTCGCGCAGCGATTCGCGCACGTCGCTAAGCAGCGGCGGCATGAGCGACGCGCGCGCCGCGTCGGCCAGTGTCGTGCCGCTGCTCTGTCTCTGCACCGACGCCTTCTTCTGGCGCTTCTTTGCGCTGTTTGGCGCCGCCGCGGGCGCGGCGCGCACGCACACGAGCTGCGGCGCGCACTCTTCGTCTTCGATGCGGTAGCCGTCCATTGTGAACGAGAGCTTGCCGGGCCAGCAGTACTCGCGGTAGCTCGGCTCGACGAGCGGCGAGCGCAGCAGCGCGCAAAAGCGCTCGTCGGCGCGCGGCGCGCGGCCGTCGTCGAGCGCCGCGTCGGCAACGCCGGCTGCCGCCGCCGCCACGCTCTCGTGCAGCGTGTCGCGCACGCGCGTCAGCGCCGAGCTCTGGTTGGCGACAAACTCGTCGTGCGCCGCCAAGAATGCGCCGTTGTCGCGCTGCAAGTGCAGCGCATAGATTTCCGCGCTCTGCGCCGCGGCACTCTTGTACTCGCGCTCGCACGACGCCAACGTCGTCGCCACCGCCGCCGCGCTGCTCTCGTCTCTGCGCCGGCGCTGCGCCGCTTCGTGCCAGTACACGAGCGTTTCGAGCAGCACTTGCTCGAAAAAGGTCTGCGCGTCTGCCGAGAGCGCGCCGCGCTCGCCGCAAATGGCGCGCCACGCCTCGCTCAGCACGGCGCACACGTTGGGGCACACAAGCAGCGCGCGCGTCTGTTCGGCGCGCGAGCGGCGCAGCGGGCGCGCGGTCTCAAACGGCTCAATGAGCGCGCTGCACCGCGCGTCGAGCGCGATGCCAAAGCGCGTCAGGAGCGCGCGAAAATCGCGTTGCGCCGCGCAATTGGCGTCGCGCGTGTCAACGCTGCGCTTCGCAAACGCGTCGCGGTACAGCACAAAGAGCGCGCTGAAAAACTCTTTGAGAGCGTACAGGCTGTGCACGAGTCCGCGCGCCTCGGCGCCGTCCGACCACAGCGTCGCGTCGACGGCGCACGAGGCGCAATCGGCGCCGAGCACCGGCGCTCGGCCAAACTGCAAATGCGATTTCGGCTGCTGCTGCTGCTCGCCAGCGGCGGCACGCAGCGCCTTTGTCTTGCGGCGCGCGACGCGGCGTTTGCGCGGCTTTTTGCGCACAAATTTCTTCGCAGGCACGGCCGGCAAGAGCTTTGCGAGCAAAGTCTCTTTCTTCGCGCCGTCAAACGCGTTGCCACACATCACCAGCTCCTCGGTCGCGTCGTCGGCCGCCGCAGCACTCTTCTCGCGCTTTGGCGCATGCTGCGTAAGGCGATGCACCCACGCCGGCGCGCTCATCTTTAGTACACAGCGCCGAAAACCGAGCCTATACACGCCGCGCGCGTCACACTACAATACAAAAGCGTGCTTTTTTATTTTTATTTTTCGCATTGCGCTCACTCGGAAATGTTGTCAGGCACATGAATATTTCGCAATCTCTCTAACATCATCGCTTCGTACGCCACGTCGTCGTCGTTGCCGCCGTTGCCGGTGCCGTTCGCGTCGTCGTCGTCGTCGTCATCGTTAGCGCGGCCGTTGTCGCTTGCGTGCCGCGGACCTGCCGCCGACTGCGCGAGACGCGACGGATGCGCTCCGCGCGCACTCTGATGCGCAATGCTTGCGGTGGGCGTGCTTACGAGCTGCTGCGACAAATCGATGCCAACGTCGTCCAAGATGCGCTGCACAACAGCCGCCTCCTCCTCTTCGTCGTCGCTGCGCGCCGCCGCTCCGTCAATCGCCTTTTCTATTGCGTCATTCTTGCTCTGCAGAATGCCGTTTTGCTTTGCAAACGCTTCCATCATGCGCTGCAGTTTGTCGAGACTGATCGCGTGCGTCATGCCGTGCATTACGCGCAGCGCGTCGTGCATTTTGGTGCTCAGCTCGTGCGTTGTGCGCATCGAGTCGAGTTGCGTGCAAATGGTGCGCATTTGCACGCGCGCATTGACCAGCTGCTCGCTCTGCTTCTGGATGCGGTGCATGTCGCGCGCCATTGTCTTGACTGCGCGCATTTGGCCGTCGCGCGCCAAGCGCTTCATTTCCGGAATCATCCGCGTGCGCTCGCGCTCGCGCGCCTTGCGCTCGCGCTCAAACTCGCGCATCACTTGCTGAATGTCAAACTTTTTGCGCGTAATGACCTCTTCCATGCTCGGCGTCGGGCCAAAGAGCGCGTCGAGCAGCGGGCTAAACATTGTTGGCGCGCGTTTACTCACAGTTCGCCGCTGCGCGCAGCGCGCTTGGCGGCGCGCGCCTGCTCGCTCTCGCTCGGCAGCAAGAAGAGCATTGTGGCGTCAAAGTGCGACGTCGCTTGCTGCGCGCGACGCTCTGCGCAGCGCGCAGTGACGTGCACGCGCAGCGCGCACGCGCGCCGCGCGGCGTCGTATTTGATCGAGCTGCACGGATCGTCGAGGTGGTGCTCGCGCAAACCGCACACAACGCGCGCTTGCTTCTCGAGGCGCGCGCGCTCAGCACCGCGCTCGCTCTCTAGCGCCGCCGCCAAGTTGGCGGGCAGCGCAAAGTGCGTGCGAAACGCGTAGCCGACGCGCTGGTCGGCCAGAAACGCCGGCATCTCGCGCTCGAGCACAGCGCGCGCCAGCGCAACAGCGCACAGCAGCAGCAGCGGCATCATACTTGCGCTAAAAACACTTTGCTCGTTTACACCTACACACTTGCATGAGCGCGTCAATTGTCGTGCGCGCGCCGATCGTAGGTGGTGGTGTGCGCGTGCGCGGCGCGCTCGCTGTGCCAGTCGCGCGCACGCTTGCCGCCGCTCTCCAAGTAGTCGGCGAGCGCCGGATACGCGCCGCGCTCTTCGGGCCGCGCCACATTGCCGTAGCAGCGGCCGTAGGGGCACTCGGACTTGCGCGAGCAAAACGCGTCGCGGTTGACGCCGCGCTGCGGCGCGTCGACGCACAGGTAGGCGTCGGCGCCGTGCAGCTGGCAGTAGCCGCCGGCGCACTCTTGCGGCGCGCGGCAGCGGCGACGCGCCGCATCGCCGCCGACGCACACGCCGTCGGCCACGAGCGTGGCGTTGAGGTACGCCGGCACGCCCTCGAGCGGGTAATCGAACGGCGCCGGCGCGAGCACCGCGGCGCCGTGCAGCGCGCGGCGCGCGTCAAAGCGCGCGCTCTGCACCACGCAGTTGCTCTTGCGGTCGCGCAGCTCGAGCGCGACGCGCAGCGTCGGCGTCGTGCGATAGTGGCGCGGCACGTCGACAAAGATGGCGGCGCGGTGCGCGGCGCGCGCCAGCGGCTCGCCGGCGAGCGTGTTGACAAACGGCGCGTCGACGGCCGCGTGCTGCGGCAGCGCGGCGCGCAGCGAGCGGAAGATGCGCAGCACGCTGGCGCTCGGGCACTCGAGCGTGGCGCCGTGCGGCGCGTTGGCGGTGTAGCACTCGACGCTCGACGGTGCGCCGTAGCGCACGAGGCGCACGCGCGCACCGTCGGGCACGCCGGCGTCGGCAAAGCGCAGTTCGAGCGCGTGGTCGCGCTGCGTGCCGAGCGCGAGCGGCTCAATGTGCAGCGTCGACGAGAGCCACGCGCCGTCGACGAGCGAGAGCGCCGAGTCGGCGCTAACTGCAAACACGGCGTCGTTGAAATCGTTGTCGGGCACAAAGTCGTTGCTCGGCGCGCCGCACTCTTCAAACGCCAGCACGGCGCGGCCGGCGCCGCGCACGCGCGCGCGCTGCACCGGCTCGGCAATGCGGTACGCCGCGCCGCTGTCGTGCGCGCCGACGTCGCGCTTGCGCAGCAGCGCGTCGCGCTCGGGCGCGCTGTCGTTTTCGGTCGGATACACGTGCGCCGCGCCACAGTGCTGTGTGCCGCACTGCGCCGCGCTGCGCGCCAGCAGCGCGCCGTACACGCGCTCGGCGCAGCACGCCGCTTGCCGCGCCTGCGCAAAGCGCATGTCCGAGTAGTGCTCGGCCGCCGCGCCCAGCAGCTCTTCGGCGCGCGCCGCAAACTGCGCCGCCGAGCTCGGCGCCACGCCGCCGCTCAGCAGCGACGCGGTGGCGAGCGACGCGGCGCACTGCGCATAGTCGCACGAGACGGCGCTGTCGCGCGCCAGCGCGCCCACGCGCATCGCGCCGTTGTCAACGAACGCGCCGGCGGCGCAGCGCGCCAGCGCCGACGCTCGCTCGCCCGCCACATTCATCCACGCCAGCGCCGCCGTTTGCGCAGCGGCCGTCGCGTCGCTCTGCGCAGCCAGCCACGCCGCATCGAGACGCTCGCACTCGCCATACTCGCTTGCAGCGGCTGGCGCCGCCGCCGCCGCCGGCTCTGGACTACCGACGCGCTGCAGCGCCGCGTCGTCTGCACCGGCCGCGTACTCGCGATGATAGTCGGCGTACGGCGACTCGTCGGCGCAGTTGGCGCACTCTTTGTCGTCGTCGTCGTCGTCACTCTCGTCGACGCGCGTGCACACTGGCACCGGCAGCGGCAACTCGCACTCGACCACACAGTGAAAGCGATTCGAGTGCGCAAAGACGTTGACGTTGCGCAGCTCGATAGCGTAGCCGTGCGGCACGTGCACCGCGGTGCCGCGAAAGCCGCCGCGCAGCGGCACCAGCACGCGCTTCTCGTGCCGATGCGCGCACTTTTTGTCGTCGCGCAGCGCGCACTTGTGCTCGTGGTCGTGCCCGTGGTGCGCCAAGTGCGACGCGCCGCTGCGCGAAAAGTCGCCATCGCTCGTGTCGTCGTCGTTTGGGTCGAGAAACGAGTCTTGCGTATCGTCGTCCTCGAACGGCAGCTCGAAGCGATGCGCGTCGTCGTCGTACGGCGCCAAATAGCCGCACAGCAGGTCGTCGGCGGCAACGGTGCACTGCGGCGCGTGCGCCTTGTGCTGCAGCGGCGGCTCGCCGCCATCGAGCGCGAGCAGCGACGCGCCGTCAAACGACAAGCCGCGCAGCCGCTCGCCGCACTGCTCGTCGCCAGTCACAAAGTACTCGATGACGCGCTCGCCGTGCGCCAGCTCTTGCACCAGCGCCGTCACCGAGCAGTCGGCGGTGCACGCGTAGCGGCACGGCTGCGCGTCGAGGCACTCGCCGCTCTCGCTCGCGTTGTAGTTGTCGGGGTACGGCGTAAAGACGGCAAACGGATTGCCGTCGTCCTCGCACTGCTTGCGCAGCACGTTGCCGGCGCACGCCGACGGCGGCGCGTCGACCAGCGGCGCCGGTTCGCCAGCGGCCCAGCGCTTGCGCGCGCTCGCCGCCGGCGGCGAGTCGGCGGTGCTCGCAGAGGAAAACGGCCAGCTCCACGCCGCGGCGCTGTGCGGCGCCGTGAGCAGCGCCAGGAGCAGTAGCGCGAGCCACGTCGTTGTGTCGAGCGATGCGCGCGCCGCGGCAGACGACGTCATGCTGTTTGCTTGGTTGGCCGGCGAAAAGCCGTGCTTATGCTCGTCGCTCTCGAGCGCCAACAGCGAGCGCTTGTGGAGCACGTGCGTGCGCTCGGCCGGTGCGTCGGCGCGCGCCCGCGCGTGCTCCTCGCGCCGCGCGCGCCACTCGGCCCACTGCTCGTCGCTCAGCTGCACAGCGCTGGCGGCGCCGTGCCGCTCGTTCGCCAGAGTGCGTGCCACGCGCCGCGGCACCGCCGGCAGCACGTTGTGCTGCTCGCGCCACTGCGCCTCTGCGATTGCCGCAGACGTCGCGCCTACGGCCGCATTGAGGCAGCGCTGAAAGCCGCTCGCGCCGTCCGAGTCGCGCGTGTACGTGCACGTGCACTCGGGGCACGTCTCCTGCGCACCGGCGGTCGTGCACGGCCCGCAGCCGCCGTTGAACACAATGCTGTCGGTGCCGTCAAACGCCGCGAGCGACGTGAGGCACTGCAAATCGCCGCCGCCCACGTCGGTGCACGTGCACGGCTCCAAGCCGACGGCGCACGAGAACTCTTGCGTAAAGCCGACAATCTCCGGACACTGCTTGTCGGCGCACACAACCGGCTCGTCGGTGCAATCGGCAATGACGCTCTGCAGACCAAAGCCAAACTCTGGGATGTTTTCGCACGCGCACAGGCACGATTGGCACGCTTCGCCAGCGGCAGCGCATTGCGAGCTGCTGCACTCGCCGAGCGCCGGTGCGCCCGGCTTGCAAACGCCAGGCGCCGTGCACGTGCCGCTCGGGAACGAAAACGTATCGCACGGAAACGTCGGCTCGATCAGATTGCACGTTTTGTCGGCGCACGGCAGCTGCGACGGCTCTGCGCACACCGCCGCAATCTCGGCCGGCCCAAAAATGTCGACGAGCGTGCCCGTGCACAGGCACGGCTCCGGAGGCGCAAAGTTAAAGTCGCACTGACACGGCTCAAACTCTGCGCTGCAGCCGGCCGACTGCGCGTTGGCGCAGGCCTCGAAAACGCCATCCTGGACGTATGCGCAGCCAAGGCTCACCGTGGTGCCGTCGTCGATGTTCACGCACACGCTGGGCGCCGATTGGCGCGTATCGCACTGGTCGAGCACTACGCCGCCATCGAGCGTTGCAAAGGGACACGACAGCGCGGCGCACGCCGGCGTCGCGCACTCGCGCACCGTGCCAAAGTTGTCGCGGCACGTGCAGCCCGGTATCGTGCTCGCGTCGCACACGCACGCCTGGTTTGCCAGCGCTTCGGTGCACACGTTTTGCGACGCCGGGCCCGGGCAGTCTTCAAACGTCAGCCCGGCTTGCGCCGTGCCGGCCAAGTACTGGCACGTCGTGCTGCCCGAGCGACACAGGCCGCCGCCGTCCACCGCACCGTGCTGGTCGCACTGCTCGAGCAACGTCGGCGCCGAGCAGACCTCGGTTGCGCAAAAGGCCGGCGTCGGATTGGGCGTCGGTTGCGGCGTTGGCGCCGGCGTCGGATTGGGCGTTGGCGCAGGCGTCGGCGCCGGCGTCGGCTCTGGCGTCGGTGGCGCTGTGATAGGACAGACGCCGCCCGGATCACACTCTGTGCCGAGCCCCTGAAAGTTGTTAAAGTTGGAGAGAAACGGTACGCACTGGTCGTAGCGCGTCGTCACACAACCAAAACGGTCGCCGGTGCAGCACGCTCCGTCGCACGCTCCGGCCTCCACTTCGGCCAACGTAGAGTGAGGTCCGACAAAGAAGCCCGCGGCTTGAAAGCACTCTAGGCTTGTCGTGATCTCGGGGCCACTTGCTTTGCAACACACGCCTTGCGGCTCTGTGCATTGCTGCACCTGGAAAGTAAAGATGTCATTGTCGGCGTTGTCGGCACGACGCACGTTTGTCACAATGCACGAGCAGCCGTCCAGCGGTGGCAAGAGGCACGTGCATACGTCGTTCAACACGCTGCCGCTACACGACGTTTCGGCGTTGTCGCAGTCGCGCGGTTCGCCGTCCGCTCCAGAATACGTGCATCGCAGCACGCCAAACTCCGTATTCGTGCACATGCCTTGCGCCGCAGATTGAAAGTTCATCTCGGCCGGCGGTATGCAGTCGCCAAACGTAGTGTCGCCAAACTGGTCACCGCCCGTGTAGATGCACGTACCGCACGACTCGTCGTCGCCGCAACGAGAGTCGGTTCTGTCGGGCGTAGCACAAACACAAGCGCCCGGCACGTTGGTGCAGGCGGTGCCGGAATCAAGGCACGAAGTGTCAAAGTAGTTGTAGGACAAGCTAAGGTCGTTCGCCTGGCAAACGCCATTGCCGCGGCAAAGTGCGCTGCTAAGAAACGTCGTTGTGCACGATTCGTTGGGCACCGACTTGCAGCGCCCGCAAGCGCTCGGCTCGAACGGCGGCGGCGTGGGCGGCAAAGACGAGACGCACTCGGCAAAGCGGCCGGTCGACGCTTCGTAGCACGTGCACGAGCAGTCGCGCCGCGAGCACGTCAGCCCGTCATTGCCATCGCAAACTGGCGCGGTGCACGAACTTCCGTCCGGTCGCACGCAGTGCCCGTCAACGCAATTGCCAAACTGGTTGGTGCGCAGTGCTCCGCAAAGATCGTCGGACTGTCCCGACAAAATGCCCAGCGGGCAGAAATTTGCAAAGCAAGACGCGCACGTGTTCGGCTCGCACGTCGTGCCAATGCCGCTAAACACTCCGTTGGAACACTTTGCCGCCGAAGTCGTCTCGTAACAACTGCCGTCGTCTACGCAGCAAGCGCCAAGCGGACGGCACACGTCTGGTTCACACAGCGTGCGGTCGCCTCGGTACAGGCCGTCGCAATCGCTCTCTGAAGTATAGCTGCACGTTCCCGATTCGCTACAGCAGGCGCCCAGCTCGGTGCACAAGCGAACTATTTCGCCTTCGCGTACAATTGCGCACGTCGGAGAGTTCGAGATGCACTGGCAGTCGCCCAAGAACCCGTCACCGCACTCACTCACATCAGAAACATCACATGCTTCAGAATCTGATGCGGCGTTGAGGAGTATGCAAAACCCTCCGACACTACAACGTGTCGTTTTTGGCTCTCCGATGTCGTACAGCGTGCACGGAAGGACAGTTCCGTCGCTTTGTGTAAAAGTGCCACAGGGCGCCGGAGGCGGCGGTGGCGGCGGAACTGGGGCACAATCAGTGCCAATTCCCAGAAAATCGCTACCGGCAAAGATGGCGCAATTTTGGTAGCTTGTGACAAAGCATCCAAGAGGCTCCACAGTGCATGCGCCGTTGCAGGCACTTGCGCTTGGCTCAGTAAATGTGGTAGCAAAGAGCGCGTCGGGCAGCGCTTGACATTCGTCGCGTGTCAACAAAAGCTGATTATCAAGCGTGCAGCAGACGCCTCTCGGCTGCGTGCATTGCTGCACAACGGCGGGCAGCACGTCTTGCGCACTTGCACTGAACACGTCCGTCACCATGCATGCGCAAGACTCTTCTTCCGGCACCGCGCACTTGCATCGATCGCCGACTGGCAGATTGGCGCACGAGAGCTCTGCATCAGAGCACTCCAACACTTGGTCGCTTGCTCCGCGGTACGCGCACTTGGAAACGCCGCCAATATTTTCGCAAAGTCCGTAGCCCGCGCCAAAGTTGTTGATTGTCACCGCGCTCACGCACTCGCCAAAAGTTGTTCGCGGCGTGACCGTTGTCGATGCAGTCAGCTGACATATGCCGCAATCGCCCGGATTGGCACATCGCGTGTCAAGCGTCTCGGTCGTATCGCACGCACACACACTGTGTTCCATCATGCAGGACGAAGAGCTTGGATCAGCGCAACCCGCGTCGAAAAAATTGTACGGGCTGGCGCTTCCGGTTACAAGTTCGGTTGGCACCGCGCATACGAAATCTGAAGCACATCGGACAAAACCTTGGGTAAAAGTCTGATCCTGACATGTAGTCGAGAAATCTTGTTTGCACACCTTCGACCCGCATAAGAGTTGTGGGGGCGAAGGTGTCGGTGGTGCCGGTGTCACAATCACCGAATTGCATGTAGCAAAGCGTTCGGTGTCAGAATTGTAGCATGCACAAGTGCACTCGCTCTGATTGCACGTCGCGCCATCGTTTCCGATGCAAGAGTCTGCAACACAAGCGCTTCCGTCCGGTCGCAAACACTCGCCGCCAATGCACTGACCCAGTATTTGGTCATTTGTCTGTCCGCAGATTGCGGTACCGCCTTCAGGCAACGTGCAGACTTGCTCGGTGCACGTGCTGCACACGTTTGGAACGCATGTCGTACCTGGTCCTTGAAAAGCGTCAGTCGTGCATGCGGTTTGCGCCAGCACATCACAATCTCCGTTTGGTCGACAACAAGCGCCGATCGGCACTGGTGTGGGCGCCGGCGTAGGTGCGGGCGTCGGAGCGGGCGTAGGCGCAGGTGTCGGCACCGGCGTTGGCGCGGGCGTAGGCGCGGGCGTT
>Ga0209947_1000234_pt1 | contig 34122 bp, 34 predicted proteins | sample SalPonR2_B_D2_MG_FD_185706 | JGI IMG/M metagenome (GOLD analysis project Ga0209947, IMG submission 185706) | Salt pond soil microbial communities from South San Francisco under conditions of wetland restoration - Salt Pond MetaG R2_B_D2_MG... ...
CACGCTTTCACGCGCCCCGACCTCAAGGGGCTGAGCTTCGAGAACGTCTTTGCCGGCGCGCCAAGTTTCCTGCGTCGTCGCTATGGCAAGGACCTGACCGGGGTCGATATCGCGGTGACGGGGATTCCCTTCGACCAGGCGGTGACCAACCGACCGGGAACGCGGCTGGGACCGCGCGCGATCCGCGAGGCCTCGGCGCTGCAGACGGTCGATCCTGCCTTCGGATGGGACGGATTCTCGCCGCTGGAGGAACTGGCAATCCTCGATTATGGCGACATGGCCTTCGACTACGCCCATACCGCCGACGTGCCGGCAAGGATCGACGCCCATGCCGCCACGATCATCGAGGCCGGTGCGGCCTGTTTCGTCATGGGGGGCGATCATTCCATCACCCTCCCGCTTCTGCGTGCGCACGCGAAGAAATATGGCCCCATCGCCCTGATCCAGGTGGATGCGCATACCGATACATGGCCCGATGACGACCCAAGCAGGATTGATCACGGAACGTTCTGCTATACGGCGGTCAAGGAGGGGCTGATCGACACCGACCGCTCGGCCCATGTGGGCATCCGCACGGTGGTCGAGGACAATCTCGGCATCGCCATCCACGACGCGCGCGAGGTCCATGCGACCGGCGCGGAGGCCGTGGCGCGGGCGGTGCGGGAACGGGCCGGGGACACGGCGGTCTACCTGTCCTTCGATATCGACGGGCTTGACCCGGCCTTCGCGCCGGGCACGGGCACGCCGGTTTGGGGCGGGCTGTCCTCGGCGCAGGCGGCGGTGTTCTTGCGGGAACTGGCGGGGATAAACCTTGTCGGAGGCGACGTGGTCGAGATCTCGCCCCCCTTCGATCCGACCGGCATCACGGCGATTGCCGGTGCCCACGTCCTGTTCGAACAGATCTGCCTCTGGGGCTGGACGCGACGTGGACATGGCACCGACGACGCCTCGTGACTGGACCGACTCGGCGGCGCGCGGTAAGGCCATGTCAGGGGCGTGCAGGGAGAGTGCAGATGGGCCGCCGAACGGACCGCGACCAGAGGGTCGTCGCGCGCGAGATTTCCTACGCGTCCTCGGCCGCCTCGCGTGGCGGACGCGCCATGATCCGCGTCATGGAGAACGCGACCGGGCGGCTTGGTCTGATCCGGCGGGCCGAGGGCTATGGCGATGAGGTCCGGCAAGGCCGCGATTTCTGGCAGGTCATGGTCGAACGCTACGGGCTTCGCCTCGACGTGATCGGCGGCAGCCTCGACAATATCCCGCGCGAGGGGCCGCTGGTCGTGATCGCGAACCACCCCTACGGCATTCTAGATGGGTTGATGCTTGGCCACATCCTGAGCCAGAAACGCGGCGACTTCCGTATTCTGGCAAATCGCGTCTTCCGCCGGGCCGAGGATATCCAGCGCATCATCCTGCCCATCAGTTTCGAAGACACCAAGGAGGCACGCGCGCTGAACATTCAGACTCGCAAGGACGCGTTGCGCTACCTTTCCGACGGCGGCGCGATCGGCATCTTCCCGGGCGGCACGGTGTCCACCGCGGCGCGGCCCTTCGGGCGACCCATGGACCCGGGCTGGCGCAATTTCACCGCGCGGATGATCGCGAAATCCGACGCCACGGTGGTGCCGATCTTCTTCGATGGCCACAACTCGCGACTGTTCCAGCTGATGAGCCATCTTCACACGACGCTGCGGATGGGCCTTCTGATCAAGGAATTCCGGGCGCGCTTGAACTCGCCCGTTCACGTCGTGGTGGGAGAGCCGATCCCGCGCGCAGATCTTGTGCCGCTGTCGGGCGATCCGACGGCGATGATGGCGTTACTGCGGGAAAGGACGTATGCGTTGAGCCCCACGCCGCTCGACCCGAATGCGCGCGGCTTCGAGTTCGAGGACCAGCATCGCGACCGGTCGGATGATGAGGCAAGAGCGGGCGGGGCGCGGCGGCTGATCGACCGCTACTGAGGCGGGCGAACGGCCGGCAAGAGATCGGGGAAGGGCAGGCGGATGGCAGTCGGTATTTTCGATTCAGGGCTCGGCGGGCTCACGGTGCTGAACGCGCTGACGCGGCGTCTGCCGGACGTGCCCTTCGTCTATTTCGGGGACAACGCGCATACGCCCTACGGCGTGCGCGATGCCGACGACATCTACGACCTGACCACGCACGGGGTTCAGTGCCTGTTCGACCAGGGCTGCGACCTGGTGATCCTCGCCTGCAACACCGCCTCTGCCGCGGCGCTCCGGCGGATGCAGGAGGGCTGGGTGCCCGAGGGCAAGCGCGTGCTCGGCGTCTTCGTGCCGCTGATCGAGGCGTTGACGGAGCGCAAATGGGGCGACAACTCCCCCCCGCGCGAGGTGGGGGTGAAACACGTGGCGCTGTTCGCGACGCCCGCCACGGTGTCGAGCCGCGCCTTCCAGCGAGAGCTCGCGTTCCGGGCCATCGGCGTCGACGTGGAGGCGCAGCCCTGCGCCGGTGTCGTCGATGCGATCGAGATGGGCGACATGATCCTTGCCGACGCGCTGGTCCGCTCCCACGTCGAATCGCTTTTGCGCCGTATGCCCAGGCCCGAGGCGGCGATCCTCGGCTGCACCCATTACCCGCTGGTGGAGGATGTGTTCCGCGAGGCGCTGGGGCCGGACGTGGCGGTTTATTCACAGCCCGAGCTCGTGGCCGCGGCGCTGGCCGATTACCTGGAGCGGCGCCCGGAAATGGTCGGGCCGGGCGGCGAATCGCGGTTCCTGACATCGGGCGATCCCGTGCGCGTCTCTTCCAAAGCGACGCAGTTCCTGCGACGGAAGATTTCGTTTGACGCCGCCGACGTCTGACGGGGCTGTGGACAAAGCTGGGGTCACATCGGCGTGATCGCCGGGTTGTGAAGGTTTTAAACAAGCCATAACAATGGGTTGGGTTATCTTGTTGGTCCCCGTGACCGCCGTGTAGAAGCCAGCCTATGGAGAATGCGGCAATTGCACGCCCTGCAAGCTCTCGACAGGTGGGGCGGGACGCTCCAAATCACATTGAGCGGGATCAAGTCGTGCCATCATCCCCATGTGTAAACAGACGGCGTGAGGCCCGTCGCGAAGCAAGACGCGGCCGCAGAGCGATGTGGATAGACGATGCGTGGACTGAAGAAACAGAGACGGGTTCAGATCATCCTGCTGGCGGCCGTCGCGCTGGCGCTGTCGGCGAGCCTGATCGGCTACGCGATGCGAGACGGGATCAACTTCTTCCGCGCGCCCACCGACGTCGCCGCCGAACCGCCACCGCCCACCGAGATCTTCCGCATCGGCGGTCTGGTGGAGGAGGGGTCGCTCGTGCGCGGGTCGGGCGAGACGATCACCTTCAGCGTCACCGATGGCGGTGCCTCGATCCCGGTGACCTATACCGGCATCCTTCCCGACCTTTTCGGCGAGGGCGAGGGCATGGTGGGCACCGGCAGCCTTGTGGATGGCGTCTTCCGGGCGACCGAGATCCTCGCGCGGCATGACGAGACCTACATGCCCGAAGAGGTGATCGACGCGCTGGAAGCGCAGGGCGTCTACCGGCATTACGAGGAAACGCCGGAAAGCTGAGCCGTTTAGGCAAATCTTAATCAGCCCGTGATGATCTTCCCCCATGCGAAACGGAGCATGGAGGGCGAGCCATGCGATCGGTTCGCGATATCGCGGCGGAGATCGTCGCGCGGGAAGGCGGTTTCGTGGACGACCCGAACGATCCGGGCGGGGCCACGAAACACGGCGTGACGATCCACACGATGCGGCGGCTGGGGCTCGACCTCGATGGCGACGGGGATGTGGACCGCGACGATGTCCGCCGCATCACGCCCGAGCGCGCCACCGATATTTTCATTGAACATTATTTCAAAAGGCCACGCATCGGCGACCTGCCGCCCGTCCTGCGGGCCAGCGTCTTCGACATGTATGTCAACTCCGGCTCCAACGCGGTGCGCATCCTGCAAGCGCTTCTGCGAAGGATGGGCCATGACATCGCCGTGGACGGCATCATCGGCCCCCACACGCTGCGCGCGGCTCATGCGGCGGCCGATGCGGCGCCGGACCATCTCGCCGACGCCTACGGGATCGCGCGGCGGACCTACTATTACCGGCTGGCTGACCGCCGACCGGCCAGCCGCAAATACGCCCGCCGCCGGGATGGCGGAAAGGGCGGATGGATCACGCGCGCCGAGGCCTTCATCGCCACGCGCTACCACCTCAGCCCGGCGGAACATCGCGAAAGGACAGCGTCATGGGATTGATCGGACGGGCGCTCGGCGGCGGCGCCATAGCCTCGGTGGGCGAGGCGGCCGGCGAGCTCTCGGAGGTTTTCGTCGCCAACGCCACGCGCGAGATGGAACTGAGCCAGGAGGCCTACCGCATGGCGCTGGAGGCCGCGGCGGAGGAATACCGCCACGCGGGCGACACGCGGTTCGACCGTTTCGTCAACGGGCTGAACCGGCTGCCGCGGCCGCTGATGGCGCTTGGCACCATCGGCCTGTTCGTCTTCGCCATGGCCGACCCCAGCGGTTTCGCGGCACGCATGACCGGTCTGGCGGAGGTTCCCGAGCCGCTCTGGTGGCTGCTGGGCGCCATCGTCGGCTTCTACTTCGGCGCGCGGGAGCTGCACTACCGCCGCGTGCCGCGCGCGGTGGCCGCCGGGCCGGTGGGCGGTGTCTTGCGATTGTTGCGGGGGTCCGGGGCAGAGGCGAGCAACCCCGCGCTTGCGGACTGGGCCGGCGGGGGCCGGTCCGACCGCTGAGCCGTATCTCCAGCCTCGGCCCCGAATGTTCTGACATCCAGGCGCACCCTCGGCTATACGGGTCGCGAAGAGAGTCATGGGGGCCAACAGGTGACAACACCTCTGCTGGCGCGGGCAGATGCCGGGCGACTGGCAATCTTCCTCGATTTCGACGGCTGCCTCGTGGACCTTGCGCCGCGTCCGCAGGACGTGGTGGTGCCGCCCGCGCTTCTGCCGGTTCTGCATCGGCTATGGCGTCGAAGCCATGGCGCGGTTGCGGTGGTCTCGGGCCGCCCCGTGGCCGAGTTGCGCCGGTTCCTGCCGGGGCTCGACATGGCCCTGTGCGGCAGCCACGGCGCCGAGCGGTCGGTGAACGGACGCAAGACCGAGCGCATTTGCGTGGATCGCGATGCGCTGGCCGCGGCGGCGCGGCGCGCGGAGGCCGGGCTGATGTCCGAGGCGGGGCTGCTGCTGGAACGAAAGCCCGTGGGGCTGGGCCTGCATTACCGGGGCGCACCTGCGCGTGCGGCCGAGGTCAGTGAACTGGCCGACCGGCTCCTGCCCGATCTGCCAGGGTTTCACGCCCATCACGGCAAGATGGTGGTGGAGCTGCGCCCCGACGGTATCGGCAAGGGCAACGCGGTCGCGGATCTGATGCGACAGGCCCCCTTCCGTCACCGCGTTCCGATGATGTTCGGCGACGACGCGACCGACGAACCGGCCTTCGAGGTCGCCAACCGCCTGGGTGGGCATTCGGTCAAGATCGGGCCGGGGCCGAGTGCCGCGCGTCACCGGCTCGGCAACCCACGGGAACTGCGGCGGCTTCTGGCGCGTTTGGCCGACAGGGAGGGGCGGGTGTGAGTGAAAATACTGCAGAAAATGGCCGGCTCGTCGTGGTCTCGAACCGCCTGCCGCTTGGCGAGAACCCCTCGGGCGGCCTCGTCGTGGCGCTGGCCGAGACGCTGGAACAGTCCGGCGGCATCTGGATCGGTACCACCCGTGACGTCGCCGAGGCGCCCCCGGCAGAGCTGACCTCGCACCCCGGCCTCGGCTTCGACCGGCTCAGTTTCGACCTGACGGCCGCGGAGCATGAGACCTACTACCTGGGCTATTCCAACTCCGTGCTCTGGCCGCTCTTTCACGGTCGTGCCGATCTTCTGGCGCTAAATGCGGCCGATCTGGAGGGCTACCGCGCCGTCAACACGCGCATGGCCCGTTTCGTGGCAGGCGTCATCGAACGCGACGACCTGATCTGGGTGCAGGATTACCACCTCCTGCCGCTGGCTCAGGAACTCAGGGCGCTTGGCATCACCAACCGGATCGGGTTCTTCCTGCATATCCCGTTTCCCAATGTCTCCGACATCATGGCGCTGCCCAATGCGGTGGAATTCACCGGCTGGTTGGCGCAGTTCGACCTTGTTGGCCTGCAGGCCGAGCGCGACGTCTCGCGCCTGATGGAGGCGTTCCGGTCCCGCGACGACGCCGAGGTGATCGACGGCAACGTGGTGCGCTTCGGCCGCAACCGCGTCTATGCCGAGAGCTTTCCCATCGGGATCGACGCCGACGCCTTCCAGGCCACGGCCGAGACCGGCGATTTCGCGCCTGTGCGTCTGGCCGAAGGCGAGCGGCTGGTGATCGGGGTGGATCGGCTGGACTACACCAAGGGCATTCCCCAGCGGTTCCAGGCCTTCGAGCGGCTGCTGGAGCTGCGCGAGGATCTGGCCGGACAGGTCAGCCTTCTGCAGATCGCGCCCCCCACGCGCGGCGAGGTCGAGGCCTATCGCGATATCCGCGACGAGACCGAGCAGCTGTCGGGCCGGATCAACGGGCGCTTCGCCGATCTCGACTGGACGCCGATCCGCTACATCCACCGCAGCGTGCCACGCGAACGGATCGCGCATCTTTTCCGGCAGGCGGCGGTGGGGCTGGTCACGCCGCTGGCCGACGGGATGAACCTCGTGGCCAAGGAATATGTGGCCGCGCAGGACCCGGAGGATCCCGGTGTCCTCGTGCTGTCCGCCTTCGCCGGCGCGGCCGAACAGATGGAGGCGGCGCTGATCGTCAATCCCTACGACCTCGACCAGACGGCATCGGCGATGGCGACCGCGCTGTCCATGGGGCTGGACGAACGCCGCGCGCGCCATGCCGAGCTGATGGAGGACCTGCGCGCGCGCGACATCGGCTGGTGGTCGCGCGCGTTCCTGAGCCGGCTCAGGTCGGTGCCGCGCTGGAAAATGGATACCGCGCCCGATGCCTAGGACGACTTCAGACTGAGCGCGGCCTCGGTCCCGAGGTCCCAGTAGAGCCCCGCCATGACCGCACAGGCGTCAGGGAAGATCGCCGTCGGCAGGTGTTCGTCCGGGGCGTGCTGGGAACATCCCGGGTAGGAATGCGGCACCCAGATCGTCGGCAGGCCCAGCGTGTCGGTAAAGACGTCATTGGGCAAAGAGCCGCCCAGCGAGGGCAGGATCACCGGCGGGCTGCCTGTGGTCGCCTCGATCGATCGCGCGGCGAAGCGCGCCGCCAGGTGGTCGGGCGGCGTCGCGGTGGCCGGGAAGGCCGCGCTGTCCTCCGTCACCTCGATATCGCCGTAGCCATGTGAGGCCAGGTGGGCGCGCAGGTGATCGCCAAGCTTGTCGGCATCCAGGCCCGTCACATGGCGCAGCTGCACCCATGCGGTGGCCTCGGGCGGGATCGCGTTGACCGGGTGGCCTGGATCGCCGCAGGTGAAGGCCAGAACCTCGGCCGAGCACCAGGCGTGGACACGTTCCGCGGGGCTCAGCCCCGGCGTGCCCCAGCCTTCGTCGATCTCGCCCGCCGCGGGCGTCACGCCCTGAAGCAGCGCGCGCGACGCCGGATCGACACGCGCGGGCGTCCAGCCCGGCACCCGGATCGCGCCTTGCGCATCGGCGATGGTGGTCAGCGCATGGGCCATTTCCAGCCCCGGATTGCGCAAAAGGCCCCCGAAATTGCCCGAATGGCGCCCGCCCTCGCGCCGTTTCAGGTGCAGCCGGAAGGTCCGCGCGCCGCGTGCGCCGAGGAAGATCGTGGGCGTCCCGGTGTCCAGTCGCGGACCGTCGGAGGCCAGCAGCAAGTCGGCGGCGAGCCTCTTGCGCTCCGCCGCGATCACCGCGCCCAGCCCGGGCGAGCCGACCTCCTCGCCCATTTCGATCAGCCAGACGGCGTTGAACCCCAGCCGCCCGCGCGCCTCCAGCACGGCGCGCATGGCGGTGAGGTTGACCCAGAACTGCCCCTTGTTGTCGGCGATCCCTCGGCCGTAAAGCCGGCCCTCCTCCGGCGCCTCGGTCAGCCGCCAGGGATCGCGCCCCGCGCGCCAGCGCCCCTCCATCCCCGGCACCGTGTCGCCATGGGCATAGCCCAGCACGGTCGGCAGGGCCGGGCCCTCGATGCGCCGCGCGATCAGGAAGGGGTGGCCGTCACCCGTGGTGCGCCGCGTCTCGAAACCGGAGGCGTGGAGTTCCCCCTCCGCATGGTCGAGATAGGCGGCAAGCGCGGCCTCCGCGCCCGGGGCGGTGGCGTCGGTCGGAATGGCGATGAGCTGCCCGAGCCCCTCGCGGAAGGCGGGGCTGTCGGCGGCGGCGCGCGACGCGGCAACAGCAGCGGCGCGGTCGGTGGGATTTGTACTCATGCGCCGGTTCTTGCACTTTGGCGCGGGGCGGGGAAGGGGGGAGGTTGGTGGTGCGCCTGATGTCTCTGCGGCAAAGATGCCGCCCCGGTGAACACCCGTCCGCAATTGCGAGCCAGCCGGCGGATCGGCGCGGGAATTTGTGGCGGAGAGACAGGGATTCGAACCCTGGGTGGACTTGCGCCCACAACGGTTTTCGAGACCGCCCCGTTCGACCACTCCGGCACCTCTCCGCAGGCATGGTGGCCATGTGAGGGCGCGATGTAGCGAATGGCCTGCGCAGGCGCAAGGGGGCGCGGAACCCGTGCGGTCGATTGCCGTTGTGCGGGCCGATGCTTCACGATCCCGGCATGGCTCCGCCGATCGCGCGGATGTCTGTGGAAATGCCCGCCGCGACGCCCCATGTTGGACCCGACGTATCGGTTACACCGTCTGGAGGTTTCGATGTTTCGTACAATCTTTGCCGCAATGCCCGTCGCGGCGCTGGTTCTGGCCGGGGGCTTCACCGTGGCGCCCGACCGCGCGCAAGCGCAGGCTGCGCCCGGTGCGCCGCTGGCCGAGCGTGCGCCGCATGTGGTGGAGATGCTCGAGGCGCTGCGCCTTTACGAGGTTCTCGGCATCATGGCGACCGAGGGCGTCGAGGCCGCGCTGACGCTCGAGGCCGATCTCTTTCCCGGCGCCGGTGGGGCGGCCTGGGCGGCGGAGGCCAACCGCATCAACGGGGCCGACCGGTTGACCGGGCTCTTCGAGGTTGCCTTTCCGGTGGATCTGATGACCGAAGAGCATGCCGCGCAGGTAACGGCCTTTTTCACCGCCGAGCCCGGCACGCGCATCGCCGCGGCCGAGGTCGCGGGGCGACGCGCCTTCCTCGAGCCCGGGGTCGAGGAGCTTGCCAACGAGGCCTTCCGCGAGGCCATCGCCGACGAAGATCCAAGGGTCGAGCTGCTGACCGAGTTCATCGAGACCAACGATCTGGTGGAGCGCAACGTGTCGGGCGCGCTGAATTCGAACTTCGCCTTCTATCGCGGCCTGTCCGATGGCGGCGCCTTCGAGGTGGAGGTCCCCGAGGAGCTGATGCTGGCCGAGGTCTGGGGCCAGGAACCCGATGTGCGCCGCGACACGATCGAGTGGCTCTATTCCTTCCAGCTCTCGGCCTTCGCGGGGCTGAGCGACGGGGATATCGAGGCCTATACCGCGCTTTCGGGCACGGAGGCGGGCGAGGCGCTGAACGCGGCGCTGTTTGCGGCCTTCGACGAGGTGTTCACGCAGCTGAGCTACGAGCTCGGCGAGGCGGCGGCGGGGTTCATCGCGGGCGAGGACGCATAGATGGGCGCGGCGCGGGCTTTGCCCTGCGTGGCCTTGACATGGACGCCCGGCTGAGGCAAACGGCGGCTTCCGCGTCAGGGCGATTTGGCCTTGGCGTAGGATACCAGACATGACGTCCCCAGAGGGGGCGCGCTGTCCGAGGCGAGGGAAACCTCAGGAACGCCGGTCATCACCCCGAGCAAAGGGGGCGGCCGGGGCCACAGGGCGCGGGAAACGAAAAGGAAACGCGCATGTTCGCGGTGATGAAGACCGGCGGCAAGCAGTACAAGGTTCAGGCGGGCGACCGTCTGCGCGTTGAGAAGCTGGCGGCCGATGCGGGCGAAACCGTCCAGTTCAACGATATTCTCATGCTCGGTGGCGACGCACCGGTGGTGGGCAGCCCCCTGGTGAACGGCGCGGCCGTGCAGGCGCTGGTCGTCGACCAGGTGAAGGGCGAGAAGCTCATCCATTTCGTCAAGCGCCGCCGGAAGCACGGCTCGCAGCGCAAGAAGGGCCATCGCCAGCAGCTGACGCTGGTGCAGATCACCGAGATCCTGCCCTCTGGCGGCGACAACTCGGGCGTGAAGGCGGCCATGGGCGCAGGGTCCGCACCGGCGGCCGTCGCGACCGAGGCGCCGAAGAAAGCCGCGCCGAAGAAGGCGGAGCCCAAGGCGAAGGCCGCACCGGAGGCCGCACCGGCGGCTGCGGGTGCGGACGATCTCAAGCAGCTGTCGGGCGTGGGTCCGGCGCTGGAGAAGAAACTCCTGGCCGCCGGCGTGACGAGCTTCGCCCAGATCGCGGCATGGACCGAGGCGGATATCGCCGAGTTCGACGAGAAACTGAGCTTCAAGGGCCGGATCGAGCGCGAAGGCTGGGTCGAACAAGCCAAGAAGCTGGCTGAAGGCTGAGGAAGGAGAGACGACATGGCACATAAAAAAGCAGGTGGTAGCTCCCGCAATGGCCGCGACAGCGCGGGCCGGCGGCTTGGCGTCAAGAAATTCGGCGGTCAGAGCGTGATCCCGGGCAACATCATCGTGCGACAGCGCGGCACCAAGTGGTGGCCGGGCGAGGGCGTCGGCATCGGCAAGGATCACACGATCTTCGCCACCTCCGAGGGCCGCGTGGCCTTTGCCAAGGGCTTCAAGGGGCGCACCTTCATTTCAGTACTTCCGGCCGCGGAGGCCGCCGAGTAACGCCGTATCCGAATTGGATTTTCCATAAAGGGGCCGGCGATCAAGCCGGCCCTTTCGCATTTTCGCCATGCTCTTGTGTCAGGACCCGGCCAAGCCCATCTCGGGCCCGAGGCCGCAGCAGACACAAGAACAAAGGGATCAGGTCGGAGGAGGACCGAACCCATGAAACAGGAAACCATCGTCGCCCAGCCGGTGATCGAAGCCCCCCGCATGATCCTGCGCCCGCTCAGGGCCTCGGATGCCGGGCTCGTGGCGCTTTATGCTGCGGACCGGCGCGTCTCGGAGATGACGACGACGATCCCGCATCCCTATCCGCCGGGCGCGGCCGAGGGTTACGTGGCGCAAGCGATGCGCAGCGACGATGACGAGGCCGTCTGGGCCATGGACGCCCATGACTTCGGCGGCGCGGAATTGATGGGGCTGATCACGCTCAAGCGCATGGATCGCGGCCAGTCCGAGATCGGCTACTGGGTGGCGCCCGCGATGTGGAACACCGGCTTCGCCTCGGAGGCCGTAGGCGCGCTGGTTGCGGCCAACCCGCTGGACAACATCACGATCTTCGGCAGCGTCTTTCAGGACAATCCGGGGTCTGCGCGGGTGCTGACCAATGCCGGGTTCGAATACCTCGGCGACGCGGAGGCGTTCTCGGTCGCGCGCGGGGCCAAGGTTCCGACGTGGACTTACCTCAAGCGTTTGGGCTAAGGGGTGCACGTCCGGCGGTGAGGGGCCAGCCCCTCACACTCCCCGGAGTTTTTTTGCCAGGATGAAGGGGCGCCCGATTCTGAAATCAGGGGACGGGTCCGCCCGGGTGATGGAATGAAGTTTCTCGATCTTGCGAAGGTCTACCTGCGCTCCGGCAGCGGCGGCGGCGGTGCGGTGAGCTTCCGGCGGGAGAAATACATCGAATATGGCGGCCCGGACGGCGGCGATGGCGGCGGCGGCGGCGATGTCTGGGCCGAGGCGGTGGACGGGCTGAACACGCTGATCGATTTCCGCTACCAGCAGCATTTCTTCGCCAAGAACGGCCAGCCCGGCATGGGACGGCAGCGCACCGGCAAGGACGGCGCGGATATCGTGCTGCGCGTGCCGGCAGGCACCGAAATCCTCGAGGAGGATCAGGAGACGGTGATCGCCGATCTGGCCGACGTCGGCGATCGCGTGCTGTTGGCCAAGGGCGGCAATGGCGGCTTCGGTAACCTGCATTTCAAGACCTCGACCAACCAGGCGCCGCGGCGCGCCAATCCCGGCCAGGCGGGGGTCGAGCGGACGATCTGGCTGAAGCTGAAGCTGATCGCGGATGTGGGCCTTCTGGGCCTGCCCAACGCGGGCAAGTCGACGTTTCTTGCCGCTACGTCGAACGCGCGGCCGAAGATCGCGGATTATCCCTTTACCACGCTGGTTCCGAACCTCGGCGTCGTGGGCGTCGACGGGGCGGAATTCGTCGTGGCCGACATTCCCGGCCTGATCGAGGGCGCCCATGAGGGCAGGGGGCTGGGCGACACCTTTCTCGGTCATGTGGAGCGCTGCGCGGTGCTGCTGCATCTTGTGGACGGCACGTCGGAGGATATCGTGACGGATTACGAGACGATCATCACGGAACTCGACGCCTATGGCGGCGGGCTGGCCGAAAAGCAGCGTGTGACCGTTCTGAACAAGGTCGACGCGCTCAGCCCCGAGCAGATCGAGGAGCGGCGCGGGGCGCTGGAAGCGGCGTCTTGCGGGCCGGTCATGACCATGTCGGGCGTGGCGCGCACGGGGGTGGTCGAGGTTCTGAGGGTCTTGCGCGCGCGGATCGATGCCGGGCGCAGCGCGGCCCGCGACGAGAGGGAAGAACCGCAGCCATGGAGACCCTGACCGGGACCGTGACGCCAAGTCTGGCCGACGCGCGACGGCTGGTGGTCAAGATCGGCTCCTCGCTTCTGGTGACGCCGGGCAGTGACGCGTTGCGCACCGAATGGCTGGCTTCGCTCGCGGCCGATATCGCGCGGATCAAGGCGCGCGGGACGGATGTGATCGTGGTGTCTTCGGGGTCCATCGCACTGGGGCGGGCGGCGTTGTCGCTGGGCTTGGGGGCGCTGTCCCTCGACGAGGCGCAGGCGGCCGCCGCCGTGGGCCAGATCCGGCTGGCGCGGGCCTGGGAGGAGGCGCTGGCGCCGCACGGGATCACCACCGCGCAGATCCTTCTGACGCTGGACGATTCCGGCGACAGGCGGCGTTATCTCAACACGCGCGCAACGCTGGCGGCGCTTCTGGGGCGTGGCGCGGTGCCCATTGTCAACGAAAATGATACAATCGCCACGGATGAGATCCGTTATGGCGACAATGACCGGCTTGCGGCGCAGGTCGCGGTGATGGCCGGGGCGGATAGCTGCGTGCTCCTGTCCGATGTGGACGGGCTTTACACCGCCAACCCGCAATCGGACGCGGACGCGCGGCACCTGCCGCTGGTCGAGGCGATCACGCCCGAGATCGAGGCGATGGCGGGCGACGCGGGATCGGGCCTGTCGAAGGGCGGGATGAAGACCAAGCTGATGGCCGCGCGCATGGCCACGGCGGCGGGCTGCGCCATGGCGATCGCGGAAGGGGCGGTTGTGCACCCTCTGGCCGCGCTCGAGGCCGGGGCACGGGTGACATGGTTCACGGCGACGCTCGATCCTCAGGCGGCGCGCAAGGCCTGGATCTCGGCGATGAAGCCGCGCGGGGGGCTGCGGCTCGACGCGGGCGCGGTGGCGGCGCTGGGGCGGGGCAAGTCGCTTCTGCCGGCGGGCGTGACCGAGGTGACGGGCGCGTTTCAGCGCGGCGATCCGGTGAGCCTTCTGGCCCCCGACGGCGCTGTGCTGGGCCTTGGCCTGTCGCGCTACACCGCCGCGGAGGCGCGCGCGATCGCGGGACACCGATCGGACGAGATCGAGGCGATCCTGGGCTATCCGGGCCGCGCGGCGCTGGTCCATCGCGACGACATGGCACTCTGAGGCGCGAGATGCTGGGGCTGTTTTTCGACGTGAAGCCGAAACCGGGGCACATGGTGCACTATTTCGAGCATGTGGACCGGCTGAAACCCGTTCTCGCAGGGCATGCAGGGCTGCTTTACCTTGAGCGGTTCCGACCGCTCGACGATGCCGAGGCGCTCCTGTCGCATCAGCACTGGGCGGATGAGGCGGCGCTTGCGGCATGGCGGCGGGACGCGACACACAGGGTCAGTCAGGCGGCGGGGCGGCGGGTGCATTTCGAGGATTACCGCATCCGCGTCGGCGCGGCCGAGAGCGCAGCGGCGGGGCCAGGACGCCATGTGGTGACGGCGGAGGCCGCCCACCCGCTGGAAGGACGCGGATACGAGAGCGTGACGCGGCCCGGCCGGTTCCTGACGCTGGCGGAGGCCGAGACGGGCGAGGCGGCGCAGGCGGCGGCACGGCGCGCGCGCGCGGCCGGCGCCGATGCGGTGCATGTCTTCGCGATATCGCGGGACTACACGCTGCGCGACCGGGCGGAGGCGCCGCAGTGAGCCGGCGTATGGACGGGGCGGGCCGGATCGCCTAATCGGGACGGAACGGAGGCGATGTCATGAACGAGAAATCCGACATTCAGAGCATGATGACCGCGCTCGGCGCGGCGGCGCGCGGTGCGGCGGCGCAGCTTGCCTATGCGCCCTCCGAGGCCAAGCGCAAGGCGCTGGAGGTGGCGGCGGACACCGTGGAGGCGCGCGCGGCCGAGATCGTCGCGGCGAACGCGAAGGACATGGAGTTCGGCCGGGACAAGGGCCTGTCGGCGGCGATGCTGGATCGGCTGATGCTGGATGAGGGGCGCATCGCGGGGATCGCCACGGGCCTGCGCGCCGTGGCGGCGCAGGACGATCCGGTGGGGCAGGTCATCGCCGAATGGGACATGGAAAGCGGGCTCCATATCGAGCGGGTGCGCACGCCACTGGGCGTGATCGGCGTGATCTACGAAAGCCGGCCCAACGTGACGGCGGATGCGGGCGCGCTCTGCCTGAAATCGGGCAACGCGGTGATCCTGCGCGGCGGGTCCGAGAGCTTCCATTCCTCGGGCATGCTGGTGGACTGTCTGAAGGCGGGCCTGCGGGCGGCGGGCCTGCCCGAGGCGGCGGTGCAGCTGGTTCCGACGCGCGACCGGGCGGCGGTGCGCGCGCTTCTGACCATGACGGATTACGTGGACGTGATCGTGCCGCGTGGCGGCAAGGGGTTGGTGGGGCTGGTGCAGGCGGAGGCGCGGGTGCCGGTCTTTGCCCATCTCGAAGGCATCTGCCACGTCTATGTCGACGCGGCGGCCGATCCCGAGGTGGCGTTGAAGGTCGTGCTGAACGCCAAGACGCGTCGCACGGGCATCTGCGGCGCGGCGGAGTGTCTGCTGATCCACAGCGACGTGATGGACACGATCGGGCAGGGCGTCGTGCGCGCGCTTGTCGATGCAGGCGTAGAGGTGCGCGGCGACAAGATCTTGCAGAAGATCGAGGGCGTCGTGCCGGCTTCTGTAGAAGATTGGGGCCGTGAGTTCCTCGACATGATCATCGCCGCGAAGGTGGTCGACGATATCGACGGCGCCATCGACCATATCCGCACCTACGGCTCCTCCCATACCGAGAGCATCCTGACCGAGGATGACGCGGCGGCGGCGCGGTTTTTCCAGCGTCTTGATTCAGCTATCCTGATGCGCAACGCCTCGACGCAATTCGCCGACGGGGGTGAGTTCGGTATGGGCGCGGAAATCGGGATCGCGACAGGCAAACTGCATGCACGCGGACCGGTAGGGGCCGAGCAGCTGACCTCGTTCAAGTATCTCGTGACCGGGCAGGGGACGGTGCGGCCCTGAGCGGGGAGGGGGCTCTGCCCCCACGCGCGTTCCGCGCGCCCCCCGGAGGTTTTTTGCCAGGATGAAACATCAGACCGCGCCGAAGACAAAGGCGCGCGTGAAGGAGAAGCTTGATGTCAGAAGACCGCAGGAATGAGCGCGAAGGCACGATCGTGCGCCGCAAGGCGCTGGTGGAGGGGGTGAGCCGGCCCGTCGTGACGCCGATCCAGCCCTCCGTCGTCTATGCATCGCCTTCGATCGACGTGCTGCACGCGCAGTACGAGGGGCGCGAGACGGGTTATACCTACGCGCGCGAGGGCCATCCAAACGCGACGCTTCTGGCGCAGAAGATCGACCAACTCGAGGCAGCGGAGGGCGGCATCGTCACGGGCTCGGGCATGGCGGCGGTCACCGCGGCGCTGATGGGCATCCTGAAGGCGGGCGATCACGTGCTGGGCGCGAACCAGCTTTACGGCCGGTCGCTGAGGCTGATGAACCAGGACCTTGCGCGCTTCGGGATCGCAACAAGCCTTGCCGATCCGACGGATGTCGAGGCGATGCGCGCCGCGATCCGCCCCGAGACGCGGATGATCCTGGTCGAGGTGGTGTCGAACCCCACGCTCAGGGTCGCCGACATGCACGGGATCGCAGCGCTCGCGCGGGAGGCGGGCGTTTTGCTGGCGGTCGACAATACGTTCACCACGCCGCGGGCCTGGCGGCCGTTCGATCATGGCGCGGATATCGTCATCCATTCGATCACCAAGCTTCTGGCGGGCCATTCCGACGTGACGCTGGGCTACGTGGCCGCGAAGGACCCGGTGCTTGGCCGCGCGATCTACGATTTCGCGGTGACGGTCGGCCTGACGCCCTCGCCCTACGAATGCTGGCTGGCGGAGCGGGGGCTTTACACCTTTCCGCTGCGCTATGACCGGGCGGAGCAGAACGCCAAGGCGCTGGCGGAGCATCTGGCGGCCCATCCGAAGGTGGCGCGGGTGCTTTACCCCGGGCGGCCCGACCATCCGGACGCGGCCCGCGCGACCGAGCTTCTTGGGCCCCGGACCGGCAACATGGTCAGTTTCGAGATCGACGGGGATGCCGCGGCGGCGGACCGCTTGGTGCGCGCGGCGCCGCAACTGCCCTTCGCGCCGACGCTGGGTGACGTGGGCACGACGCTGAGCCACCCGGCCTCGTCCTCGCACCGGGCGCTGACGCCGGAGGGGCGCGCGGCGCTGGGGATCTCGGACGGATTTTTCCGCGTCTCGGTCGGGATCGAGGAGATCGACCTGCTCAGGGGCGATTTCGACATGGGGCTCGCGGCGGTCTGAGGCCTCAGGGGCAGCGCAGCCAGGTGTTCACAAAACCGTCGCGCACGAGGGCGAGCCCGGTCTCCGTGGGCACGAGGATCACGCGGCCGCCATCGTAGGTCATGCCCTCGCCGCTGCATTCGAGGTCGAACATCATCGCGTCCATGCCCGGGATCGGAAAGGCGTTGGTCAGCGTGCAGGAATTCTCGACACCGTGCAGCGTCTGGCCCTGCACACCCACCGCGCCGCCATCCATGCCCAGCGTCGTGCAATCCCATGTGCCCTGGTTCGGCGGATAGTAGAGTCCCTGCACCCGGTCGAGCAGGTTCTGCGCCGTCGCGGGCAGGGGGGTGAGCAGCGCGAGCGCGAGGCCGAGCGCACCGAGCTCAGAGCGAATGGAGAGGCGTCGAGCCATCGAGCACCACAACGTCGAAATTCAGATCGGGGGACTGGGCCTCGACCTCGCGGCGGATCAGGTTGGCCGAGGGCAGCCTTTCGACAAGCGCGAGATACCGCCCGCGATAGCCGCGCTGGCTGAGGTATCGCGCGAGGTCGATGGCGTCAAAGATGGGCGTCAGCAGCGGCGAGAGCACCAGCGCCGGCGCCTCCGGCCCGCTGAACACGACCGAGTCGAGCTCGTCATAGGTCACGCGTGCGATATAGGAATGCGGCTCAAGCACGTTGCGGGGCAACAGGTCCAGCGCCTGAGCGGCCAGCGCAACGGCAAGCACCGTACGGGAATGCGTATCCCCGTCGGTTGCGCCCCGGCCAGGGGCTGCAGTCAGCTTCTTGTCGCGGCCGTCCATCATCGTCTGGCCCTTATGTGCGGCGGTCGGTCGTTCTTGCCATGGAGTGCGATGTCGCAACCCCGGCTTCCTGTGAAGCCTGCCCTATCATGCCGAAATAGTAGCAAATCTCAGCCCTGCCGCAATGAAAAGATTGTCTTTGCAACGATTTCCGCAATTGCGGCGCGTTGTCAGATAGCTCGAATTAAAGCAAGTCAGGACAGCGCAGCGAATCGCAGGTGGCCAGGATGGTCGGCAATCAGCTCAATACCGTGATCGAGGCGGTTCCCGAACCGATGCTGCATCTCGATGCGAGCGGTCTGATCGTGGCGTCGAACGCCGCGGCGCGGGGACTGCTGGGTGACTGGATCCAGGGCCGCAGCTATGCCGCCGTGCTGCGGCAGCCGGCGCTTCTGGGCCGGATCGAGACGGTGCAGGCGGACGGCGCGCCCGGCGAGGCGCGCTTCGAGTTGGCGGACAGTGCCGGGAGCACGCAGTTCCGGGTGCGCATCACCGCGTTGCGCGGTCTGCCCGAGACGCCGGTCGGCGTGTCGTCCTACGCCACGCGCTTTTCGCTCCTGCTGCATTTCACCGATATCACCCATCTGCGCGAGGCCGAGGAGATGCGCCGCGATTTCGTGGCCAATGTCAGCCACGAGTTGCGCACGCCGCTGACGGCCGTGCTGGGTTTCATCGAGACGCTGCGCGGACCCGCGCGCAACGATCCGGCCGCGCAGGAGCGGTTTCTGTCGATCATGGAGGACGAGGCGCGGCGGATGAACCGGCTTGTCTCGGACCTGCTATCCTTGAGCCGCGTGGAGGCAGCAGAACGGATGCGCCCCTCGGATGCGGTGGACCTGCGCGCCGTGCTGGACGGAACGCTTGCGGCGATGCGGCCGTCGGCGGAACTGACCGGCAACACCATCATGCTGCACGCGGATGCGGCCGGGGGCGTCGAGGGGCAGGGGGAGGCGCCACGCAACCTGATCCTCGGCGATCGGGACCAGCTGATGCAGGTGTTCCTGAACCTCACCGAGAACGCGCTGAAATACGGCGGTCCGGATCGTCCGGTCGAACTGACGCTGTCGCGTGAGGACGGCAGCGGCAGCATGAAGGGCAAGGTGATCCGTGTGGACGTGACCGACCATGGCGACGGCATCGATCCGCAGCATCTGCCACGGCTGACCGAACGGTTCTACCGCGTCGACACCCATCGCAGCCGCGCCATGGGTGGCACCGGACTGGGCCTCGCGATCGTGAAGCACATCATCAACCGCCACCGAGGACGGCTGAGGATCACCAGCGAGAAGGGCCGCGGAAGCACGTTCAGCGTGCTGTTTCCGGAGGCATGAGCGACGGTGCCCGGACCCGAGGGATCCACATACAATTCGCCAGTAATCATGATTATGTTAAATAACGATATGAGCAGTCGCCGCCAACATGCTCCGGATACCCGTCGGGCCCAGGTGAAGAACGCCCGGCACTGAATTGATAAAACGAAAAAAATATCCACTATGTGCGTGGATGCCACGATTGCCGTCATGGCGCGCCCCCAAGGTGAGCGTGTCCCCTTTCCCCCATGCGTCAGGTGCTTATACTGCGCCGCGAAGGAAGACGACGACATGCACATCCTCGTTCTGAACGGACCGAACCTGAACCTGCTCGGCACGCGCGAGCCGGATGTCTATGGCCGTGACACGCTGGCCGATATCGAGGCCGCGTGCCAGACGCTGGCCAGTGAGCTCGGCGTCACGGTCGCCTTCGAGCAGAGCAATCACGAAGGTGCGATGGTCGATGCGCTGCACGCGGCGCGAACCGGCGCCAATGGCGTGATCCTGAACGCGGGCGCTTATACCCATACGTCCGTTGCGCTGCGCGACGCGATCTCGGCCACGGGCCTCTCGGTGATCGAGCTGCATCTGTCGAACACGCACGCGCGCGAGCCCTTTCGCCATGTCTCGATGATCGCGCCGGTCTGCAGCGGCGTCATCCAGGGCTTCGGCGCCATGGGCTACGGGCTGGCGCTCAGGGCCATGGTCGCGCATATCGGAACACGGTCTGCATGAAACGTCTGCTTCCTTACCTTGCAATGGACAATGTCGATGCGCTCTGGGCCCATCACACGGGCGTCATGGCGGAGTTTGGCTTCGACCGACTGTTCTACGCCTTCAACGCGTTTCGCGGCGCGGGGCTCTATGACAACCCCGAGGACGCGCTGCTGCTGACCAACATGCCGTCGGATTACGTGGAGGCCTATGTCGATGGCGGCATGTTCCGCGACGGTGTCATGTTGCGATGGGCGGTGAAGAACACCGGCGCGGCCAGCTGGCGCGACGTCTACCACGATATGCTGCAGGAGCCGCTGACCAAGGGCCAGCAGGCGATGCAGGAGCTCAACGCCCGTCACGGGCTGGTGGCCGGCTACACGATCAGCTTTCCCATGGCGATCAAGAACGCCAATGCCGGGATCGGTCTGGTGGCCCGTCGCGGTCTGACCCAGGACGATGTGGACGAGATATGGGCCGAGCATGGCGAGGTCATCCAGATCATCAACTACGTTGCGCATCTGTGTATCCTGCAGCTGCCCGCCGCCGGTCAGCGCCGCCTTCTGACGGCACGGCAGGCCGAGGTGCTGGAGCTGGTGGCCGATGGCAAGACGATGCAGGACATCGCTTTGCTACTCGACCGGAACGTGGCGACGGTCGAAAAGCATCTGCGCGGCGCGCGCGATGCGCTCGGGGTCGAAACGACGGCGCAGGCAGTGCGCAAGGCCTCTGTCCTGAACCAGATCTTCCGTCTCGACCGGACCGGCGGTGCCGAGGCACGCCGTCCACATCTTGCCGGTGCGGTGTCCGACAACCGCTAGATCGGGGTCCGGACCGGCAGGCTTCCGGCCAAGGTAAGGGATTCCGCAGTGCCGAATCCCGCCCATCTGGCGCATGGTGAAACCGTTCCGCGAGTGATGGCAATTGTCAGCCAGGAACATCGGGTCGAGCGGTGCCATTCTCGTATCGCGACACCCGCATCCGGGTTTCCGGGTGGGTGGCACACCGCCGCGCGCGATTTCGCCGGCGGTGTCGCCTTCAGTTGCCGTCATGCGCGCGTTGTCCCCAACACCGGCGCGGATGGCGGCAAGGAACGGCACCGTCTCATTCGCAGGCGGTGTCGTTTTTCGTTCCGGAGGCGGAGGCAAAAAAACGCGGGGCAGATCTCCCTGCCCCGCGTGTCGGTCATGTATGGCTGTCGGCGCGTGCGCCCGCAGGGGTGTCAGCCCTTGGCGGCCTTGGCGACCTCTGCGGCGAAGTCTTCCTTCTCGACCTCGATGCCTTCGCCCACCTCGAGCCGGACGAAGCCGGTGATCTCGACACCGGCCTCCTTGGCGGCGGCGGCGACGGTCAGGTCGGGGTTCACCACGAACTGCTGGCTGAGCAGCGTCACCTCGGCCAGATATTTCTTCATCCGGCCCTCGATCATCTTCTCGATGACCTGCTCGGGCTTGCCGCTTTCGCGTGCGATGTCCATCTGGACCTGCTTTTCCTTCTCCACCACGGACGCATCCAGCGCGGCCTCGTTCAGCGCGGCGGGGTTCACGGCGGCCACATGCATGGCGACCTGCCGGGCAAAGCCCTCGTCATCGCCCGTGAAGGCCACCAGAACGCCGATCTTGCCCATGCCGGGCGCCGCCGCGTTATGTACGTAGGATACCACGTTCTCGCCGGTGAGCCGGGCCATGCGGCGCACGGTCATGTTCTCGCCGATGGTGGCGATCTTGTCGGTGACGGTCTGCTCGACCGACTTGCCGTTCGCAAGCTCCGCCGCCAGCAGCCCGGCCAGGTCGTCGACACCGAGCGCGGCTTGCGCGATGCCCGACACCATCTCCTGGAAATCGGCGTTCTTGGCGACGAAATCGGTCTCGGAATTGACCTCGACGGCGACGGCGGTGCCGCCCTGGGAGGCCACGGCCACGAGACCCTCGGCGGCGGTGCGGCCGGATTTCTTGGCAGCCTTGGCAAGGCCCTTGGTGCGCAACCAGTCGACGGCGGCTTCCATGTCGCCATCGGTCTCGGTCAGCGCCTTCTTGGCGTCCATCATTCCTGCGCCGGTCGCTTCGCGCAGTTCCTTCACCTGTGCGGCTGTGATCGCCATGGGTCGGGTCTCCTGATTGGTTCTGACTCGGGCGGGGTCATACCCCTGCCCTCGTGTCAGTTCGGTGACTATGTGTGGGGTGCGGTGCGGGCCCGCGGCGCGGACCCGCCTGGATATCAGCTTTGGGCCGGCGTTTCGGCTTCGGCGGCGGCTTCGCCCTCGGCGGGTGCCTCCGTTTCGGCAGGTGCCTCGGCCTCGGCCGGCGCCTCCGCAGCGGCTTCGGGCGCAAGGGCCTCCTCGACGGTGCCTTCCTCGAACGCGCCGAGGTCGACGCCCGCGGTCTCCATCTGGGCGGTCATGCCATCGAGCGCCGCGCGGCTGACGAGATCGCAGTAGAGCGCGATCGCACGTGCCGCGTCATCGTTGCCGGGGATGATGTAATCCACGCCATCGGGCGAGCAGTTGGTGTCGACCACGGCCACCACGGGGATGCCGAGCTTCTTGGCCTCGAGGATGGCGAGGTCTTCCTTGTTGACGTCGATGACGAACAGCAGGTCCGGCAGGCCGCCCATCTCGCGGATGCCGCCCAGCGAAGCCTGAAGCTTCGCCTGGTCACGCTCCATGCCGAGGCGTTCCTTCTTGGTCAGGCCCTCGAGCCCCTCGCCCATCTTCTCGTCTATCTCCTTGAGACGCGAGATCGAGTTCGACACGGTCTTCCAGTTGGTCAGCGTGCCGCCCAGCCAGCGGTGGTTCATGTAGTATTGCGCGCAGCGCTCGGCGGCGTCCGCGACGGGCTTCTGCGCCTGGCGCTTGGTGCCGACAAAGAGGATGCGGCCGCCCTTGGCCACGGTCTCGCGGATGACGTTGAGCGCCTGGTCGAGCAGCTCGACCGTCTGCGTCAGGTCGAGAATGTGGATGCCGTTGCGGTCGCCGTAAATATACGGGCCCATCCGCGGGTTCCAGCGTTGGGTCTGGTGACCGAAGTGAACGCCAGCTTCCAAGAGCTGACGCATGGAGAAATCAGGGAGCGCCATGTCCAAAATCCTTTCCGGTTTCGCGCCTGAGCGGAGGATAGGGCAAGAACCCAACCGGTGGACCGAACGGGGATGTGTCCCGCCGCTGGCCCGCCTCCGCCTGTGAGATGAGCGCGCAGATATGAGGGTTTGGGGGTAATGGCAACCCCTCCCGTGGGACTGCGCGTGTCATCGCCCTGGGCGCGCGATCCTTCTTGCGAAGGATCGCATGGGGGCTCTGCCCCCACGCCCTTCGGGCGCTCCCCCGGAGGTTTTCTTCCAGGATGAAGGATATGAAGGTGCGCGCGTGGCCGAGGGGATGGACGCGGTGCACGCCGGCGGCTAAGGGCCGGGGCATGAGCGCGCGTGCGGATATCCTGTGCATCGGGTCGGTCCTGTGGGACGTGATCGGCCGCTGCGACGCGCCCATGCGCACCGGCAACGACAAGCCCGGCACGATCACGCGGCTGCCGGGGGGCGTTGCGCTCAACATCGCCATGACGCTCCGGCGGTTCGAGCTGACACCAGCGCTTCTGACGGTGGTGGGCGACGATCCCGAGGGGCGCGACCTCCTGGCGGAATGCGGGCGGATGGGCCTTCTGACCGAGCATGTGCTGGTGGCGGCCGATCTGCCGACGGACCGTTACATGGCGATCGAGGCGGGGGGCGGGCTGATTGCGGCGGTGGCCGATGCGCGCTCGCTCGAGCGGGTGGGGGGGCGTATTCTGGCCCCTTTGGCCGACGGGCGCCTCGGGTCGGCGCAGGCCCCCTACCCCGGCGCGATCGCCATCGACGGCAACCTGACCGAAGAGCTGTTGTGCGAGGTCGCCGAGAGCCCCCCCTTTTCCGCCGCCGATCTCAGGCTGGTGCCCGCGAGCCCCGGCAAGGCGGAGCGTCTGCGCCCGCTGCTGGGTCATCCGCGCGCGACCCTTTATGTCAATCTCGAGGAGGCCGGTCTGATCGCCGGTACGGCCTGCGCCACGGCCCGCGATGGCGCCCTGGCGCTGCTGGCGGCAGGCGCGCGCCGCGCGGTGGTGACCGACGGTCACGGCGAGGTCGTGGACGCGACCGGCGACGGGCTGATCTGCGCCACGCCGCCCGGGGTCGAGGCGCGGCGGATCACCGGTGCGGGCGACACCTTCATGGCCGCTCATATCGCCGCGGAGCTTGGTGGCGGCGGCAGGGCCGAGGCGCTCGGCTTCGCGGTGGCGGCTGCGGCGCGTTACGTGGAGGGACACGATCATGGATGAGCTTATCCTTTGTTCCGAAGAGGTCACGGCCGCCCGCTCCGGGGGGCGGCCCGTCGTGGCGCTGGAATCCACCATCATCACCCATGGCATGCCCTATCCCCAGAACCTCGAGACCGCGCGGGCGGTCGAGGACGCGGTGCGGCAGGCCGGTGCGACGCCCGCCACCGTCGCCGTCATGGAGGGGCGTCTGCGGGTAGGCCTGTCCGGTGACGCGCTGGAGGCGCTGGCCCGGGCGCGCGACGTGCGCAAGCTCAGCCGCGCGGATCTGGCGGTGTGCCTGGCCAGTGGCGAGACCGGGGCCACCACGGTCGCGGCGACGATGATCGTGGCGCATCTGGCCGGGATCGCCGTCTTCGCCACGGGTGGGATCGGCGGCGTGCATCGCGGCGCGGAGGAAAGCTTCGACATCTCCGCCGATCTCAGGGAACTGGCCGAGACGCCGGTGACGGTTGTGGCGGCCGGCGCCAAGGCGATCCTCGATCTGCCCAAGACGCTGGAGGTGCTCGAGACACTCGGCGTGCCGGTGATCGGCTTCGGGCAGGACGCGTTTCCGGCCTTCTGGTCGCGCGACAGCGGGCTTGCCGCACCCCTCAGGCTCGACACGCCCGAAGCGATCGCCGCGTCCCACCGGATGCGGGGGGCGCTGGGGCTGCCGGGTGGGCAGCTGGTGGCCAATCCGATCCCGGAGCAGGACGAGATCCCGTCCGCGACGCTTGCGCCGCTCATCGTCGAGGCGCAGGCACAAGCGGCGGCACAGGGTATCACCGGCAAGGCGGTGACGCCGTTCCTGCTGCAATGGCTGTTCGAGCGTACCGAGGGCCGCACGCTTCAGGCCAATATCGCCCTCGTGATGAACAATGCGCGGCTTGCGGCGCGGATTGCGCGGGCGCTGGCGTCCTGAGTGGTCATTCCGGGCAAGGCACGCTTGTGCGTGGCCCCCGCGCCGCCTAGATAAGCGTCAACGACGGTCCTGACCCCACGCACCAGACGCGCATGCAACTGCCCGAAACGCCACCGCCCCCCAGACGCGGCTTTTTCGCCGGACTCCGGTCGAGCTTTTTCGCCGGGATCGTGGTCATTGCGCCGATCGGGGTCACGATCTGGCTGATCTGGACGTTGACGGGCTGGATCGACAGCTGGGTCCTGCCGCTCATTCCCAACGCCTACAACCCGGCGCTGCTGATCCGCGACTGGACCGGGATCGAGGTCAATATCCGCGGCATTGGCGTGGTGACCTTTCTTATGTTCACCATTCTGGTGGGCTGGGTGGCCAAGGGCCTGATCGGGCGGTCGCTGATTCTCTGGGCCGAAAGTCTCGTTCTGTCGATCCCGGTGGTGCGAAGCCTCTATTCCGGGCTCAAGCAGATCGTCGAAACGGTGCTCAGCCAGGGAGAGCAGAATTTCGAGAAGGCCGCGCTGATGGAATATCCGCGCAAGGGCGTCTGGGCGATCTGCTTCATCTCGTCCAAGGCGCGGGGCGAGGTGCAGGCCAGCACCGCCGACGACGTGGTCGCGGTGTTCATGCCGACGACACCGAACCCGACCTCGGGCTTTCTTCTGTTCGTGCCCCGGCGGGACCTGATCGTGCTCGACATGTCGGTCGAGGACGCCGCCAAGCTGATCATCTCGGCGGGTCTGGTCTATCCCGACGCCGAGGACGCGAAAAAGGCGCTTGAGGACAAGGCGGCGGCAGAAAAGGCGCCAGAAGCGGCAGAGTGAGGCGGCTGGCGGCCACGCTCCGCCCGGTCGCACCTTAAAGGGTCCACCGGACCTTTCATCGGCTACGCCGAAACGGTGCTCACTCCTCGACCCACCAGACATCGGGCTGCCAGCCGATCCAGTCCCCATAGATCGGGATGTAGTCCGGATAGCGCAGCTCGGCATTATGGGCGATCCGCGCGATGGGGTTGTACCAGAACGGCACCACGTAGCGCTGCGAGATCAGCACCCGGTCAAGCGCGCGCACGGCGGCGACGTAATCGTCCTGGCTCTCCGAGGTGAGCATCCGGTCGATCATCGCCTCGATGGCCGGGTGGCAGGCGCCCATCAGGTTGCGCGAGCCTTCGGTCTCGACCATGTCGCAGCCCCAGTAAAGCCGCTGCTCGTTGCCGGGGCTCAGCGACAGGCCGCGGCGGAAGGTCGTCATGTCGAAATCGAAGGCATCCGTGCGTTCGCGATACTGCGCTGGATCGACCGAGCTGATGGATGGCGTGATGCCCAGCCGCTCCAGCGCCTCGACGTAGATGTTGACGATGGCCTCGTTCTCGGACGACCCGCTCTGCAGCAGGATCTCGAAGGTGAACGGCGCGCCGTCGGGGCCGGTCATCACACCCTCCTCGACGGTATAACCCGCCTCCTCCATCAGGCGCAGCGCCTCGGCGATGCCGGCGCGGTTGCGCTCCGACCCGTCGGAGACCGGCAATTCGTAGCCCTCGAGCGCGCCGGGCAGCAGGTCGCCGGCGAAGGGTTCGAGGAACTCGGTCACCCTGCCCTCCGCCGGTCCGGGCAGCATGCCCAGCGGCGAGTTGGAGAAGTACGACGTGATGCGCGGTTCGATCCCGCCGTTGAGCGTCTGGTTGATGAATTCGAAGTTGAAGGCCTGGATCATGGCTTCGCGGACACGCCAGTCGGCGAAGACGTCGTGGCGCGTGTTCATCACCAGACCGGTGATCCCCGAAGGCCGGCGGTGCGGCACCTCCGACAGCACGACTTCTCCCGCCTGCACGCGCGGGAAATCGTAGTTCTCGGCCCAGTTGGCGGCGTTGGTTTCGCGCATGGTGGTCAGCAGGCCGCTGGTGAAGGCCTCGAACATGGCGGTGCCGTCGGTGAAGAACTCCATCCGGATTTCGTCGATCACGTTGGTGCCGCGCCGGAACGGCAGGTCGGCGCCCCAGTAATCGGGATCGCGCCGGAGCGAGACGAAGCGCCCCGCCTCGAAATCATCGATGACATAGGGCGCGGTGGCGATGGGGATCGTGTCGAGCCCGCTTTCGTCGAAAGCCTCGCCGTCCCACTGCGCGGCCTTGAGGATCGGCCTGAGCCCCATGATGAGCGCCAGTTCGCGATCCGGCTCGGTGAAGGTCAGCCGCACCGAGCGGTCGCCGGTGGCCTCGATCGAGGCGACCTGCGTCCAGGCGTTCAGGTAGCGCGGGTGGCCTTCGGTGCCCAACGTCTCGTAGGACCAGATCACGTCCTCGACGGTCACCGGGCTGCCGTCGGAAAACCGCGCCTCGGGGCGGAGGGTGAATTCCACCCACATGTGATTCGGATCGACCTCCACCGATTCGGCGAGAAGGCCGTAAAGCGTGAAGGGTTCGTCCCAGGACCGCCCCATCAGCGATTCGTAGGCGAGGAAGCGCAACTGCCACGGCACCGAGCCCCTGCGGATATGGGGGTTGAGGCTGTCGAAGGACCCCACCTCGCCGGTGACGATCCGCCCGCCCGTGGGCGCGTCGGGATTTGCATAGGGCAAATGGGCGAAATCGGGGGGCAAGGCAGGCGCCCCGTACATCGAAATCCCGTGCATTGGCTGGGCCATCGCGGGTCCGGAGGCGACCGCGGCCCCGATGAGCATGACCGTCGCGATCCGCCGCCCTAGCGGCGCGGAATCGTGAAGGAATTTTCCGAAACAATCCTTGAGCATCCGTGAACAGTCCCTTCACACATCTGTTTTGCCTGTGAATGCAGGCTAGTCATGCAATTGGGCGCAGTGCAACTTTTCGGTTGGACACGCGGCAAGTCATTGCTTATAAAGAAGCCACTGCTCGATAGGTTTCTTGCCTGTATGAAACCTGCCTCAATAACTTAACGCCGGCCTTGTGCCGGCGTTTTTTTTGGCGGAGCGCCTGTATGTAGGCCGACGTCTCCCCCTGTTCCTTTCGCGGACGCAGCATTAATGTCGCGCCCGAACGCCATCAGCGAGGGAACGACGTCCATGGCCATCACCACCGATTTGTCGGGAAAAACCGCCGTCATCACGGGATCGAATTCCGGCATCGGGCTCGGTATCGCGCGGGAACTGGCGCGGGCCGGCGCCGATGTCGTGCTGAACTCCTTCACCGACCGGGAGGAGGATCATGCGCTGGCCGCCGGGATCGCCGAGGAGACCGGTGTCGCCGCGCGCTACATCAAGGCCGACATGTCGAAGGGCGACGAGTGCCGGGCACTTGTCGAAACGGCCGGGGCCTGCGACATCCTTGTCAACAACGCGGGCATCCAGCATGTCGCCGCGATCCCTGATTTCCCGGTCGAGAAATGGGATGCGATCATCGCGATCAACCTCAGCTCGGCCTTTCACACCACGGCGGCCGCCCTGCCCCTGATGCGCGCCGCCGGCTGGGGCCGCGTGATCAATATCGCTTCGGCCCATGGCCTGACGGCGAGCCCCTACAAGGCGGCCTATATCGCGGCCAAGCACGGGATCGTGGGCCTGACCAAGACCACGGCGCTGGAAACGGCGGAGGAGCCGATCACCGCGAACGCGATCTGTCCGGGCTACGTGCTGACGCCGCTGGTCGAGGCGCAGATCCCCGACACGATGAAGGAATACAACATGAGCCGGGAGGACGTGATCCGCAACGTCATGCTGACCCGCCAGCCGTCGAAGGAATTCGCCACGGTCGAGCAGATGGGCGGCACCGCGGCCTTCCTGTGCTCGGACGCGGCGGCGCAGATCACGGGGACCACGATCAGCGTCGATGGCGGCTGGACCGCGTTGTAAATTGGGTGGGTGCGATCATTCGCGCGAATGATCGCAAGGGGGCTCTGCCCCCGCGCCCTGCGGGCGCTCCCCCGGAGGTTTCTTGCCAGGATGAAATGACGGGGAGCGGCGCGTATGGCCGAGGCGAAGCGGATCAATCTCGCACTGCAGGGCGGCGGCGCACATGGCGCCTTCACCTGGGGTGTGCTCGACCGGCTGCTCGAGAGCGACGAGGTCGAGATCGCGGGCATCTCCGGCACCTCCGCAGGGGCGCTCAATGGCGCGGCGCTGAAGGCGGGGCTCGCACATGGCGGGCCCTCGGCGGCGCGGGAAAACCTCGCCTGGCTCTGGGAACAGGTGGGCGCGATCACCGACCCGCGCATGACACCGTGGCTGGAGGCGGTGGCGCCGTCGGCCATGAGCGGCGCGATCGAGGCCTCGTTGCCCTTCGCGCTGGGCGACACGGTCTCGCGCATGGTCAGCCCCTACGCGGCGGGGCCGTTCTACACCAACCCGCTGCGCCGGATCGTGGAGCGGTTCCACTATGACGAGGTCTGCGGCGCACCGGGGCCGGCCTTTCACATCTGCGCCACCAATGTGCGCACCGGCAAGATCCGGGTCTTCACCGGCGACGATATCGGGCCCGAGGCGATCATGGCCTCGGCCTGCCTGCCGACGCTGTTCAAGGCCGTCGAGATCCCAGATGCAGCGACCGGCAGGCTCGAGGCCTACTGGGACGGCGGCTATACCGGCAATCCGGCGCTCTATCCGCTTTTCGCGCCCGAACTGCCCGGCGATATCGTGGTGGTGAACATCAACCCGCTTTACCGCGAGGAGGTGCCCGTGACCGCGCGCGCGATCCAGAACCGGATCAACGAGATCAGCTTCAACGCCTCGCTCCTGCGCGAGATGCGCGCCATCGACTTCGTTCAGCGTCTTCTGGAGGAAGGAACGTTGGAGGAAGGACGGATGAAGCGGCTGCGCCTGCACATGATCGCCGATGACGCGCTGATGCGGCAGCTTTCGGTGGCCACCAAGCTCGTGGCCACGCCGCAGATGCTTCACCAGCTGAAGGTGGCCGGACGCATCGCGGCCGAGGCGTTCCTCGATGCCCATCTGGGCGCCATCGGCAGGGAAAGCAGCGTCGATCTGCGCGAGATGTTCCTCTGAGGCCGGGAACCGCGCGGCCGCCGGATCCGTTGACGGGGGAATGTGCAACGGCAGGAGGCCTCATCATGGAGTGGAAAGACATCCAAGCGAACTGGCCCGCAATGATCCCCGTGGTGCGGGCGTCGTTTCCGGAACTGGACGAGGCGCGGCTGACTGGCCTGAGTGGGACGCCGGACGAGCTTGCCGAGGCGCTCGCAGAGGCATCTGCGCGCGACCGGCAGGAGGCGATGCGCGACCTGGAGACCTGGCGCGAGGGCCCGATGCCCGCCGACGCCTATGCAGACCCCACCCATGACGACGCCGCCCTGTCCCAGGCCGGACGCTACGTGCCCGAAGGCGAGGACGTGCTGTCGGATGACGCCCGCTTCGGCGATGACGATCAGCCCGACCGCCCGATGGGCCGGCGCGAGACCTGATGCGGGCTCAGTCCCGCCCAGTCCCACCCAGTCCCGCTCAATCCCGCGACGTGACCCAGAGGATCGTCGCGTCATCCTCGGAAATCGAGATCACGTTGTGGCCCATGGCGGCGTCGTAATAGGCGCTGTCGCCGCGCGCGAGGTCCACGGGCGCGTAGAACTCGGTGAAGAGCCGCAGGCGCCCGGTGAGGACGTAAAGGAATTCCTCCCCGTCATGGCGCACCCAGCCGTCGAATTCCTCGAAACCGCGGGCCCGGATGCGCGCGCGGTAGGGCAGCATCGCCTTGCGCGTGAGCGTGCCGGCCAGAAGCTCGTGCTCGTAGGTGGCGGTGGGATGCGCCTGCCCCTCGGCGTTGCGCGTGACGGCCATGCGGCCCGTCACCTGCGCCTCAGAGGGCGGCGTGAAAAGCTGCGGGACCGAGATATCGAGCCCTTGGGCCAGTTTCTTCAGCGCGTCATAGGTGGGCGACATCTGCGCGTTCTCGATCTTCGACAGTGTCGAGCGCGCCAGCCCCGCCGCCTGCGCCGCCTGCTCCAGCGTCCAGCCGCGCGCCTTGCGCAGCGCGCGCACGCGTTCGGCCAGGTCCACCGGTTGCGGCGGGCCCTCCCCGGCATCATCGACGCGCGCGAGGCGCAAAAGGCTCGGTTCATCCTTCATCGCGCGCCACTTAGCCGCTTTCGACCCGCAGGTGCAACGCCAGCCGGTCCCTTGCGCGGCGCGGCCCTTGGGCATAGGCCGGTGAGCATGGACGCCCCCTGCCCCGATCCCTTCAACCTTGCCGATTACGTATTATCGACGGCCCGTCACGAGCCCGAGAAGATCGCGCTGGCCGTTCTGGGCCCCGCGCGCGCGGAACGCTGGAGCTATGGGCGGCTGCATCGCGCGGTGCTCGGCATGGCCGGTGCGCTCAAGGCCGCGGGCCTCGGTCCGGGCGACCGGGTTCTCCTGCGGCTGGGCAACACGGTCGATTTTCCCGTGGCTTTCCTCGGTGCAGTGGCGGCCGGTCTGGTGCCCGTGCCGACGGCCGCGGGGCTGACCGTGCCCGAGATCACGCGGCTGGCGCGTCTCGTGGCGCCCTCCGCCATTCTCGCACACCCAGATATCGCGCTGCCCGAAGGTGCTGCCTGCCCGGGCTTCACCGATCTCGGCGCAATGATGGCGCATGCGCCGGGCGAGATCGTTTTCGGGCCTCCCGACCGGCTGGCCTATCTCGTCTTCACCTCCGGCTCCTCCGGTGATCCCAAGGCCGTGGCCCATGCCCATCGCGCGGTCTGGGCGCGGCGCATGATGTTCGAGGACTGGTACGGGCTTGAGCGCGAGGACCGACTGTTGCACGCGGGTGCTTTCAACTGGACCTTCACGCTTGGCACGGGCCTGCTCGACCCCTGGGCCGTGGCTGCCACCGCGCTGATCCTCGCACCGGGTGTGCCGATCGAGGCGCTGCCGCTCCTGATGCGCCGCCATGACGCGACGATCCTTGCCGCGGCCCCCGGTGTCTTCCGGCGGCTGCTGCGCACGGAAGGGGACCTGCACCTGCCCCGGTTGCGTCACGGGCTTTCGGCGGGCGAAAAAATGCCCGAACCGCTGCGTGCGCGCTGGACGGAGGCCACGGGCACCGCCGTTCACGAGGCGCTGGGCATGTCGGAATGTTCGACGTTCCTGTCCGGCTCCCCCGCCCGCCCTGCGCCGGAAGGAACCCTCGGCTTCGCGCAGGAGGGCCGCCGGCTTGCCGTTCTGGCGGAGGACGGCACAGAACTGTCCGATGGGGAGATCGGCACGCTGGCCGTGCACCGCAGCGATCCGGGACTGATGCTGGGCTACTGGACCGGCAAGGGCGCGCCGGACCTGCCTCTCAGGGGCGACTGGTTCGAAACCGGCGACCGTGTCCTGAGGCGGCCGGACGGCGCCTTCGTCTATCACGGACGCCGCGACGACCTGATCACTGCGGGTGGTTTCCGCGTCGCCCCGCAGGAGATCGAGGCGGCCTTTCACGGCGCGCCCGGGGTGGACGATTGCGCGGCTCTCGCCATCAGCCCGAACCCTGACACGACGCTCATTGCGCTCGCCCATGCCGGTATCGCCGAGGAGTCCGCACTTGCGGAACTGGCGCAGGCGCGGCTGGCGCGCTACAAGCAGCCGAGGGCCTATGTTCACCTGGACCTTTTGCCCCGATCCCCCAATGGCAAGCTTGACCGGCGCGCGCTGGCCGGGCTGGTGCGAAAGGCCCTGACATGATCCCGCTCGACATCATCTCGGATCCGATCTGTCCCTGGTGCTATATCGGCTGGACGAACCTCGCCCGCGCGCTCGAGGCTCGGCCCGATCAACCCTTCGCGATCGAGTGGCATCCCTTCCAGCTTAACCCCGAGATGCCCGAGGGCGGCATGGACCGCCGCGAGTACCTCGAGGCCAAGTTCGGCGGCCGGGAGGGCGCTGTGCGCGCCTATGCGCCGGTGATCGAACATGCCGAGCGCGCCGGCCTTGCGCTGAACTTCGACCGGATCGAACGCACGCCAAACACGATCGACGCGCACCGGCTGATCCACTGGGCGGGGATCGAAGGGCGGCAGACACCGGTCGCGATCGCGCTCTTCAAGGCCTATTTAATAGAGGGGCGCGATATCAACGATCCCGACACGCTCCGCGAGATTGCGGAGGCCATGGGGCTCGACGGGGCGATGATCGCGACGCTTCTGGCCGGTGACGCGGATGCCGACGACCTGCGGGCGCGCGATGCCTCGGCGCGGTCGCGCGGGGTCACCGGCGTGCCCTGCTTCGTGGTGGCGCGGCAACACGTGGTCACCGGCGCCCAGTCGCCCGAGTTCTGGATGCAGGTGATCGACGAGCTGAACGCGGCCCGCGCCGGCTCGGACGCCGGTCAATGAGCGTCGCCGAAGGGAACGCCGCGCAGCAAAAACGCCTGTCGCGCACGGAATTCATCGCGCTGATGGGCACGATCTTCGCCACGGTGGCCTTTTCCATCGACGCGATGCTGCCCGCGCTTCCCGAGATCGCGGCAGAGCTGTCGCCCGAGGATGCCAATCGCGCGCAGCTGATCCTGACGAGCTTCGTTCTGGGAATGGGGCTCGGCACGCTTGTGGTGGGCCCGCTATCGGACGCTCTGGGCCGCAAGCGCGTGATCCTGATGGGGGCCGCGCTCTACATCGTCGGGGCCGCTCTCGCTTTCGTGGCGCCCTCGCTCGAGATGATCCTGCTCGCGCGCGTGATCCAGGGCGTTGGGGCTTCGGGCCCGCGCGTCGTGTCGCTGGCCATGATCCGAGACCTCTATTCGGGCCGGGCCATGGCGCAGATCGTGTCCTACGCGATGCTGATCTTCACGATCTTTCCCGCCGTCGCGCCGCTGATCGGGGCGGCGATCATCGCGGGTTTCGGCTGGCGGTCGATCTTCGTGGCCTTCCTCGTGTTCTCCGTCCTGTCCGTCGGCTGGCTTGCCCTGCGTCAGCCCGAGACGCTGGCACCCCAGGCGCGGCGGCCGCTTCGGGCGGGCCGGATCATCGCGGATATGCGCGAGGCGATGTCGCACCGGCAGATGCAGCTGTCGATCCTGACCCAGACCCTGATCTTCACGGCGCTTTTCGGCTGCATCAGTTCCATCCAGCAGGTCTTCGACACGACCTATGGCAAAGGCGAGGCCTTCCCCCTCTGGTTCGCGCTGATCGCGCTGCTGGCGGCGCCGGCCGGTCCGGTCAACGGGAT
>Ga0209947_1000235_pt1 | contig 34016 bp, 26 predicted proteins | sample SalPonR2_B_D2_MG_FD_185706 | JGI IMG/M metagenome (GOLD analysis project Ga0209947, IMG submission 185706) | Salt pond soil microbial communities from South San Francisco under conditions of wetland restoration - Salt Pond MetaG R2_B_D2_MG... ...
AAATCGATTATCGCCAAGAATGGGATAAGCTTGGTACTCATTCCCTGAACCATTTTCTACGCTTAAATAAAAATTTGTTGATTTAAGTTCGTCTACCATTAACATATTCCAAAAACCTACAAAAGAATTTGTCTTGGATTTTAGTAGTTTTAAGTGATACAGTAGAAGACCGGATTTGATAAACCCGTTAATTTCATTACCATTTTTAGACAATTCACCTTCAAATTGTAAATTTCCTGCAAACGGTATTTTTATCGTTGAAGTAGTCTCTTTCCCAATTTTAAAATGGATAATATTTTTCTTGTTGGAAATTTTGAAAGTGGCAGTTTCAAGTCCTAAATTTTCTATTTCTATTTTTAAATTGAATGCTTTGGAATCTTTTATTTCCCCCTCCCAACTATTGGTATATTCTGCCATATTTTGACAGTAAAGATGCATAGTGAGTAGAATAAAAATAATTGTAGTGATGCTTTGAAGTCTCATTTTTTTTGATTGATTTTGATGAGCTGCAAAGTTTAGATTTATTTATCCCCTAAAATTGTATAAAATTAACTTTGTGAAATATTCTTTAAAAATTGTAAAGGTGTGGTTTTATAGATTCGTTTGAAGTTTATGATAAAATGACTTTGGTCGTAAAAACCGCATCGATAGCAAATTTCAGTCATTGAATGTTTGTTTTGAACCATTAGGTTGAACGCTTGATTTACTTTTAATACTCTTACGTAGTTTCCGAAGCTTGTTCCAAAATACTTGTTAAACTCTCTTGATAAATGAACTGGGTGTACCTCTAGAATTGAGCTCAATTCTTTTAGGGAGTAATCAACTTGTTCTTCATGCAAAAGTTCTTTTAAGGTATTTACCCAGTGGGGTTTTTTATAGCTATTCTTCTTAGGTTCTTTTATGATACTGAATACTTGCGTTAACAACGTTGCAATACTCAAGTTGGAATATTGGTCATTTAATTTGGACTCAAAAAATACTTGACTCATTAAATTTTTTGCTAAAGGATTCCTGATATTCATGCTCCCTTCAAAATCGGTAATTTGAATGCCTAAATTTGAAAACCACTCCTTTTTGAGTTCAATATGAAAGCCTCTTGTGAATTCTGGGGGTTTTAAATTGTAATGTGCATCTTGCCAACTATGGAACAGTAGATTTCCAGGTTTTAGATAATAGGATTCTTTTCTGTTAGATTCAAATAATTTTCCTTGAAGTAAATAGGTGAAATACGGGTTTTCGTGATAATGCCAATCTACCTTGCCGTGTGTATATTCGGTATCTGTTATGATTAGATTTTCAAAACTTGATTTTTGGTAGTGTGTTCCGTAAAATTCACCGGTCTGTAGTGTATTCATTCCTTTTATTGTTCTCTTAACGGCCCACCACTTTATCTATGGATATAGGCATCTAGAACGAAGTAATATGTCAAATATAGTATTAAACTCAGAAACTTATTTAATTTCTTGACTGTTTTACCCAAAGCTTAATTGACTAACAACATTAAAGGAATGAGTGCTTTTACAGAATAGAGATTATTACTTTCTACCATTTCCGAAGTTATACCCAAAAATTGGAATTGTTATAATCTTTAAAAAAGCCATGTAAAATGGATGTTTTACGTGACTTTTTTGCTTTAATATCTACTTGTTTTTCATTCCTGGAACTCATGGATTTACCAAAACCCTTTTTAAATCCAAATCTTGAAAATCAAAACTGAAATCAATAAATCGAGAGATTCCTTTCATTTTGATGTTTTGGGCTTTACCATTTTCATCTAGTGAAAAAATGGCGAGGGCATCTGCTTTCATATCTTGATATTCCCATTTGATAGCAAAAGTATTGCCCTCATAAAACTCCATTTTACCATTCAGTCTTGGAGACTTATAGCATTTAAACCATAAATCACCGTCTTTATCAAAAACTTCAACCTTTCCAAACCAATCATCCTTATAAACTCCAACATAATTGTGCTTGTCAATTTTCACATCCTTATTTGATTCGACTTTAGCCCAAATTTTGTCGGAATCCGAATCTCTCATTTGTTGACGTCGCTGCTGAAGGCCCTTTGTCATTTCAAGCCAGTTGATTCCAGTTTCTAGCTTTAAATATTCATCCAGTAAATTAAAAGCCATTAAACCGTTCATAAGATCTGCACCTTCAGAATTATTCAACACTACAATTCCTAATTCAAGTTCTGGAATTAAGATAACTTCAGAAGACATTCCCGCAATTAATCCCGAATGTTCAACTTTGAAAAAACCATTCATATCCGACAAAAACCAACCTAATCCATATCCTGAAAAGTTGGATTTAAAGGGCAACATCGGGTCTGATTGAATTTTAATGGGTGTATGAACTCGCCACATCTCTTGTTGCTGTTGTTCTGAGTATAGTGTTTTCTCGAGATTAGCACCATAATTACCTTCGTTCAATTGTACTAACATCCATTTACACATGTCATTTACACTAGCCCAAATTCCACCTGCTGCACCATTCAACTTTTGTTTTGCATTGACATCCGGTTTTGGATTTGGTATAGCTTTCAGCATTTTGCCATCAAAAGAATGTGCAACAGCGTAATTTCCACTTTTCCATGCATCGCTAAAGCTCGAGAACGAATTGTTCATTTGTAAAGGTTTCAAAATTTCTTCGTCCACAAATGTTTCCCACGTTCTTCCACTAACTCTGTACGTAAGTTCTCCTGCAACCAAGTACAATAAGTTGTCATAATCAAATTGAGTTCTAAAGGCAGTGGCGGGTTCAAAGTATTGAAAAGACGTCAGCACATCTGTGATAGTAAAATCCGAACCACTTGGAAAAATCATAAGGTCACCAGCACCAAGCCCTAAGCCGCTTCGGTGTGTCAAAAGGTCTTGAATGTTGAAGTTGTTCGTTACATAATCATTGTACATTTTAAATTCTGGAATATAATCTACTACCTTATCTTCCCAATTAATTTTTCCTTGCTCAACCAAAATCGCCAATGCAGTGGAGGTAAAAGCTTTGGAATTGGAGGCAATGCCAAATGGAGTATCTGCAGTTACTGCTTCTTTTGAATCAATTGAATTTATACCATAACCTTTGGCATGGACAATCTCACCGTCTTTGACGACACCAACAGCAAAGCCTACAGTATTATCAATTGCTTTCATTGCATTATTTACTAGGTCATCTATTTGTGTCGCAGTCATTTGGGCATTGACCCTTACTATGCTAAATAATGTTATTAGAAGACCGATTGTGGCGGTTTTGAAGTATTTAACACTATTATCAATGTCTATTATATTTTTCATTATTTTTTGTTTTATATTATTTAACAGTACAGCACTACTCGTTTCAAGCTGAACGAAATTCACAAATAATAGTACGATTATTAAAGTGTATGTTACAACTGAATGTCTTACTCAGAGAACACTATTTGGTAGGATAAGGCGCATTACGAGACTATAATTAAAATACCTTTTATAATTTTATACATAAACTTTACCTTAAAATGCTTAGAAATAATAAATCATGTTTATTATGAATTGAGCAGTTAAATCCAATACTATAGTCCTTTTACACGGGCATTTTCAAAGAAACGATTTGCATTTACCTTTTTAAGAAGGGGGGTATTAACTAATTATCAATGAGTGCTAATTGATCAATAGCACGCTGGTTCTCAGGATTCATTTCTAAACTTTTCTTATAGTTAAATATGGCTTCTTCCTTTTGTCCTGAATCAAGGTAAAAATCAGCTAAATAACTGTAGGGATACCACTCATTTGAATAAGCTTCTACGATTAATTTCATCACATCGATTGCCTTATCAAATTTCTGTTGATGTAGATATTCCTGTGCATAATGAAAAGTGTTTTTATCGGAAATATTATTATTCAATTCATTCAGTTTTGCTTTCGCTAACTCAAATCCTTTTTCCTTATAAGCTTTAATTACTTCCTCGGTATTAACAAGTTGAATACTCTCCTTCGTTTCCCCAAAAAATTCGTTTCGAATAAACGTTCGTACTTGTGCCCAACCATCCATAGGGCTTCTATTGGAGAGTGATATTATGATTATAGGTGTATTTTTAGTAATGTCCACTTCACCCGAAACACCTGGTGCTCCTCCATTATGACCATAAATTTCAATGCCATTTATAGTATTCAAACTCAATCCTAGACCATACTGATTTTCAAAACTATCTGTCGTCATTAAGTTAAACGATTTTCTAGAAATCAGTTTGTTGCTTCTTAAAGCTAAGGCAAATTTATGCAAGTCAGTTATTTTAAATCGTCCGCCGCCAGCAGAACTGAATAATTCAACCGAACTATTTATTTTTAAAGGTTTAAAAATATTTTGTTGAACGTAACTATTATAGCTTTGTTTAGTTATGTTCTCAATTATCAAGCCCAATACAACAAAACCAGCGTTACTATACCTAAACGATTCACCAGGTAGAAACTCTAACGGATCGTTTACAAAAAAAGGTAAAATATCCTCTAACTTTTGAATCGTACCTTCTGGTTGCTCAAAGAATTCTTTGCTAAAAAAATCGCCTAAACCTGAAGTATGAGATAATAACTGTTTAACTGTGATTTTTTCTCTTGCATCTAGGTTGGGATAGTCTGGGAGGATTTCACCGATTGTATTATTTAATTTCAACAAGCCCTTTTCTTGTAATTGCAATATTGAAACAGCTGTGAACATTTTTCCCATAGAAGCAATATCAAAACTGGTTTCAATGGTATTCGGCGTTTCTCTATTTTCATCTTCATACCCGTATGCTTCTTGAAATAGAATCCGATCGTGCTCCGCAATTAATAATGTACCATTAAATTCATTTTTGGAATCCATTTCATTTAAATATGTTCTCGTTTTTTCGACTGCTGCCGCAACCCTATCTGGGGTTATTTGAGCATTTACACTGATAGAGCATATTAGTGCCATCAGCACAATTGAAGCGGTCATTTTGAAGTAATTCGTTTTGATTTCCATACGGTTTTTTCGTTCGTTATATTTCATGATAAATTGTTTTTCAGATTATTGAATATTGCTGTTCTTCCCATTTCAAGCAAAATGAAAAGGATAATTAATGTTATGATTATTGAAGTGTATGTTACAATTGAATGTTCGACTGAACGAACACTATTTGGTAGGCTAAAAAGTATTCCAAGCACTATAACCAAGATACCAGAGGCTATTAAAGCTTTCAAGCCTTTTGCCTTGTAACGGGCTATTTGAGCTTTTGAAAATTCTTCTTTCTGTATTGCATTTAAAATAACTGCCTCTAAGTCAATAGGTTCGTTAATTTGGTCTATTTTCCCAAAAATTTCTCTTAAGTGGTCTTTATCCTCCATTTTAATAGGGCTTTTTTATTTTTTCATCCTTTAGCATCATATAGAAACTTGTTCTTCCCCGATGTAAAAGGACTTTTACGTTAGATTTTGTAAAGGCGGTTATTTCCTCAATCTCCACAATGCTTTGGTCATCAATGTAATACAGTTGCAATACCAAAGCTTCTTTCTCAGGTATTTTTTCAAATACTCTTTTTATCAGTTTTTTTAAATCTTGCTTTTCTAGTCGAGCAATGGCGTTATTGAATGCGGCCTTTTCATCATCCGTAATTGAGTATTCTCCCGCTACTTCATCTTTCCGCTTTTCTCGTTTTATAAACTGCAATGCCGTATTTACCACAATTCGATAAAACCAAGTTGAAAATTTTGCATCGTTTCTAAAGTTATTCAGCGAAGAATAGGCCGTAATAAAACTGTCCTGGACAACATCCTTTGCATCGTCCTCGCGTTTTACGATTGAAATAGCGACTCCAAAAGCCTTGTTCTGATATGTTCTTATGAAATACCCAAAAGCATTCGTGTTTCCATTTAAAACCTCATTAATGTAATGGACATCCATCAAGGGCTATTGGTTTTTCTGTAATTTCTTTGTCCAGAAAAATGATACGATAAGACTTACTCCACCGAATAGAAGCATAAAGGACGGGTAAAAAACCATTTCGTCAATTTTCAAAGTTTTTTCCATTACGTATGCCAAAAGCAAACCGAAAGCAATACCTACCATTAACATTCCTAGTTTCAGTTCTAGATATCGACTATTATTGGAAGGCGCATTTGTATCGATTCCTTTTTCGATTTTAGCCATTCGCTCTAAATGAGAAGATTTAATAAAAGTGTAAATTGTGTATCCGGCCGCGACGAATAATGCGATTAACACAATTCCGGGTCCAAAGAAAAAATCATTCATTGTTTTATGTTTTAAAAGTTACATCTATATGATTATTGTTAACACTAAAAGGTTACAGATTTTTTAGTTTTTTTCAAGGATCACTCTTGTGTGCTATAAAGGTTTATGCGTAAGTTGTTATCATTATCATTTTGTGAAAGTGTATATTTTAATAAGAAAACAACTTGCTGCTATGGTTTATATGTTAACAAATAGTTCGACATACTGTTATTTAATTTGTAAATTATTAGGTTGGAAAAAAAAATCCCACAAGAAAACCGGCTAATAGAGCAGCTATTAAAGTGTATTAATTAGCTAATTCATTCCAATAGGAGGAAAGCATTGCGGTAATTAGGTTTATTTCAAACTTTAGTCAGATTCTTTATAAGAATATACCGTAGTAAATCAAGTCACGACCCAAGATATTACTTATGGTAAATCTGTTCTTTTTAAGTTTAAAATATTTTGGGATGTCATCTGAGATAATTCTCTATGATTTATTATGACTTGCGACTAAAATTGGCCAATCAAATATGAGATGATGACGCTTCATTTTGGTACTATTTCTTTAATTCCTTTGATGTTCAGATTTTTCGTTTTGAACTGAAAACCTGCTTGAAACGAGTACTGTCTGTTAAATTATTTTTTTCCGAACCTTAATACAGGTCCTGTAAGGCTCAAGGTATTAAAAAAAAAACGTCTTAACTTTCTTTGTTTTTAGGCTGTATTGAAAGCACAGTAATAATTAAAGCCGCTCCAATGCCAGTAGCAAAATAAGCGTTAGATGGGTCTGATTCGTAAACATATGACCAAATTCCTACGGCTATGGATACGATTCCGAATATGATTAATAAAATTTTAGTTGATTTGTTCATAGTTGTTGATGAGTTTTATTCTCGATTATATTTTTCACACATATTGCTGCATAGTTCAATACATTATTTAATGGCTTGTTTATCAAATATAAACCGAGTGGAAAATCTGTAGGGCTTTTATTAAGTGGTCTACTACTAAGTATTTGTTTTATTCGATATTGCCATATTTACTCCTTTCTTGTTAAGTAGAACAAATTCCAAGTTCCTGAATTTGATTCCACAATATCAGGAAAACCGTCATTGTTTAAATCGCCAATTTCTATATTGTAGGTATCGTCCTCTAAGTCCTTACGAAGTCCAATTTCGATAAATTCTCCATTTTTTTGACCCAAATAAACATAATTTCGATCTCCTGAATTTCCTTCTATAATATCTAAATATCCATCTTGATTTAGATCAGCTTTATTAATGGAGTAAGTGCTACGTTCTGCCTTGAAATCAAAAACTTGATTAAAGGACAAATTTTTGTCTCCGAAATATATTTGATTGCTTGTACCTAGGTTTCCTGTTACAATGTCCAAAAATCCATCCTTGTTGAAATCACCTATATCTATAGAACGCGTTTGTTCCTCTTCTTTACCAAACTCTATTATTGTTGCAAAGTTCTTCTTCCCGTCATTTAAATAAATCTTGTTTTTTGATTGTCTCTCTGCGGTAATCAAGTCCAAAAAGCCATCTTGATTTATGTCAACAATTTTAGTCTGGATGGTCTGGTCGGATTTGTTTCCGAAAGCTATTGAATCTTTAAAATTGCCTTTTCCATCATTCAAGCAAATTTCATTTATTGCCTTTCTATTAGAGAGTATCAGGTCAATATCTCCATCATTGTCAATATCGGCTATTTCAAGGTTTCGTGAAGGCGATATTGAACCAAAAGAGTTACTTTTTTCAAATAATTGATTGGAAGAGCCAAAAAATAGTTTGTTCTCAATATTATCATTTGCCACCGCAATGTCCATAAATCCGTCATTGTTAAAATCCGCACTTTTTATTGAATACGAAGCGTCCATAAATTTTCCTATTGGCAAAGCTGTCTTGAAACCTCCTTTACCGGCATTATAAAAAAGATAGTTCTGTTCAGCCCAATGTCTACCATTCGCAACAAGTGCATCTAAATCTCCGTCTTTATCAATGTCAATTAAGGTTATAGATGCAGTTCGGTTCGATTGCGTTCCGATTGATAAAAAACCATCTGCATTAAAAAAAGTTACCTCTTGGGCAAACCCCTTTGATGAAACTATTAAAAAAGTAAAGTATGAGATATATTTTAGTATTTTTTTCATGTCCTTTGTATTAATATTTTGTTTTTTTACTCGATTAATAGTTGTATTTGCTGTATTAACAATTTTCTAGCTTAAAGGTTCTTTAAACCTTCTAAATCCACCTCATTGAAATAATTATTTTCTTTATAGTTTTTCATGCAATATTTCAAATCAGAATACCCCTTGAGTTTTTGGTAATCTTGTTCGATGGATATTTTCGCTATGAAATAACTGAATTCTAATTGTTTGTCCTTAAACCTTTTCTTGCCTTCTTCAAAAAAGTGTAAGCCTTTTTCCACATCTGCCAAATCATCAATAAAAAATTCATAGTAGTGGTTCAGATTGGCCTTTAGTATCCTATTTTCAAACTCGTCATTGCTATTGAGCATTTGAGTGGCATACCCCTCGGCTTTTTCATAATCCGAAATTTGCTTATTGTAGATAAACATCATGTGGGTCTGTTGTTCAAATCCATTGGCTTTGGAGTCGTATTCCAGGATTTGGTTCATAACCCGCCGGTTCTTGTTCTTGATGCTTAAATCTAGCAAGGTGTAAAAGTCATCCTCTTTCATTTCGGTATTAATGCCATAAGCTTCCCTGTTTTTTTGTTGATATTGATCAAGGTAATCTGCTATATTAAAGTCTTTTTTAAGTGATGCTTCGATGAAGTCGTCCACATTCCGATATTTATAAAAAAGATGTTTGATTCCGTCTGTTAACGCCAATACGGGCATTTCGTTATGATTACCATTATATGCATGTATTTCCAAATTTTTGTTTGTGACCTCTCCTTTCAGACTTTTTGCCAATTCATTAAAACCCAAGTCTTTGGTGCCATACCCTAAAAATATTGGTGCTGTCTCATTTTTTTCTAAATAACTCTTTATTTGGTCTTTGAACCTTTTTGTTCCTCCAGCTAATGAGATTGAGATTATTCCTTTGAACGGATTTCCGTTTTGGAAGGGCAGGCACATTACAAAATGCGCAGTATTCGAATGTCCAATGATAGCATTATACCCCGAGGTGTTATAGGCCGAATCTATGTAAGGAACAACTTCATGAAATAGAAAATTTTTCAATTTTTCCGGGCCTTCCAAAAATATACTTTCATCTATATTTTCCTTCAGACTAAAATTGGGCTGTGTTTCGTACCCTCTGTCATTATGAAATATTCCCACGACAATAGACTGGGGTATGGCATCAGAACCGTAGTCAAAACCATCATCATCCACGGTTAACTTACTTAATTGGGTTACGTAACTGGTCGTAATGTAAAATAAGCTGTTTCCATCGAGCGTATAAATTACTGGATATTCTTTTGAGCTATCGTACTGTTCAGGCAAAGCTACTTTAATTGTTCTTTTTTGATCGTGGAAAAATTCAGAGTCTAATTGAACAACTGTGTATTTCGTTTTTACCTCTTCGGTAAAGCTATTTACCTGTGTATAGGAGTTGGCAACCATTAGTAAAACTAAGATGTGAAATGCATTTTTCATTTGTGTTTCTATTTTTATGTCAAAACCCTAAGAAAACCGGGTATGTCTTCATTTCCTATAATTTATTAAGTTGTGTTGATTATTTTTTGGCTCAATTTAATCCAATTGATCTTACCTTATTCCAAAATAGAGTTCTCAATAATATATTCAGTGATCAAGGTTCTCATTTCATTTTGTCTTATTGAAACTGGAGTACCGGGATGGTATAAGGCTTTTATTATTTCTTGATCAAACAGGTTAAATCCTGATGCTGTAGATGCTGTTAGTGGACACATAATACTGGGATTGTCTGAAACACCACAATAGGGTTCAGTAGCATGACCTAAACCTATAATGTGACCCAACTCATGCATGAACAGGCCTCGACTAGGTAAATCCACCCAAATACGACCCTTATAAATATTATTATTAACGGTTTTATCATATAAAGCATAACCTATGAAATCAAATTCGATTATATCAAACATATCTGGCCATATTGGTCGGATCAACGTTCTTGGACCCATAATTAAATGAACATTAGACGTCTCCAATGTATTAACAAGTATTACTGTGGTACCATCAGTGAAATAAGAATTGAATTCTTCAAGAGAATCCGTTACCATTTGCCGATAGTTGGATGTTATATTGCCGTCAAGAAAAATCCTAATCTCACCTTCCCATTTTTCGCTAAGTGAACGACCTACAGCTAGATTATAAGAGACATGTATATACTCATCAAGGAAACTTTGCTGTAAACTGTTTAAAGGACCTTCATTAACGTCTAAAACGTTAATAGTAATAGTTGCAATGGACATGGCGCCATTGTCATCCATAACACTTACATTAAATCGTATGGTCGTAATCGTTTCATAATCAAGAATAGAGTTTACTGTAGTTTTGACAACCCCTGTAGATGGTTCAATAATTAAGTCAATATCTGATTCGAGTTTAAAAGAAAGAATATCACCATCTGCATCCGAAGCATTTACACGACCTATAATTTTTGATGGGCCAATATCTTCTAGAACATCAAATTGTTGATTTGTTATCACCGGAGTTGTGTTAAGGGATAAGTCAGAGGTTGTCTCGTTACTACAAGAAAATATTAATGCAATTACAACTAAGACACCGCTTTTTTGAAATAACTTTTGTGTTTTCAACATTTATTTACATTAAGCATTGGTTATTAAAGCACATGACATGCACATTACTGATATCCTAATTGTTTGTCCGTGGTAAATTGTATGGAATTCTTGATTGTTTTCCACTTATGGATTTTATAATTTGAGGAGATTAAGCAACTACTTATTTGTTTGTGCATAGTTGGTCTCGGGGGAACTAAAAACTGATCATACTTTTTCAGAAAAATAATGGTCAAAGTCTCGTTTATATTTTTCAGATACCTGTTGTTCTATTTCACCAGAAAGTACTACACTACAGGAAGATTTGGATTCTTCAATTCTAATAACATGGCGAACATTAATTATTACAGATTTGCTAATTCGTATAAAAAGCTCAGGTAAAAGCTCTTCCAATTTTTTCATGGTAATCCTTATCAACACTTTCTTATTGAAACAGCATACGTTTACATAGTATCTGTCAGCTTTAATAAATTTAACTTCATTGATTTCAAAGAGATGTTTTTTGTTTCCCTCAGGTACAATAATTTTGTTAGGAAAATTTATCATGTTGTTTTCTTTTTGATATTGACGTTTCTTTTGTTTGTTCCCCGTTGCGTAAAAAAATAGGGTAGTATTCAGCACAAAACTAGAATGGGTAAGTCCAAAAACTTATTCACTTAAGTTAAGAAATGAATAGCGGGTGATTCATAAAACGATTTAGAACTTTATCCAGCTTTTATGACTGTATTGTTTAAGGTCAATTGTTGAATGCATGTGATTAATCATTTTTTATTACACCTTTAGCGCTATTCACATAAAAAAGAATTATCGCTTTTAAAATGGTCTTCTAGGTACATTTCCAAAACATCGGAAATAAATATTTTCTCTCCGTGGTTACCTTTTTCTATTTCCTCCAGGGGGTTCAGCTGTTTGCTGAACAACCATTCATCTACATCTAGCCTTTTCTTTTTCATTACAGCTGCTAATCCTTACTATAAATAACCAATAAATATCCCTGTTTTAAAAAAAGTAGGTGCTTAATTTTATAAAATTAAGCACCTTTAGACACCTCATTAAGGACATTAAATTGTAGCTGAAATAGTGCTATAAGTATTATAAAATCAATACTTTATGTACTAATTGTTATGGTAAAGAAGAGAATTTTAATTAGGGTAGGGGAAGAATAATAAACAAACTGGCGTAATAATCAGCTCTGGTATTGCTTTGGTTCTTTCGCAAGTTCTTTAATTAAAGCAGAAGGTAGTACCCCTGTCCTTTTTTTGAAAGCAGCATTGAAAGATTCTTTACTTTTAAAACCAACCTCATTAGCAAGGGAATGTATGGAATATCTTCTAAAAAGGTTATCTTTTTTCAATCTATCGATTACATAGTCTATTCTTAAGTCGTTAATATAGGTCGTGAAATTTTTTTGATAGTGAATGTTGATAATCTTGGATAAATAAGTAGTGTTGGTTTTAAGTTTTTTAGCCAAGCTTGAAGCAGTTAGGTCCAATCTTAAATAGTAATTTTTATCCTCCAACTCGTTTATTTTTTCAATAATCCTTTTCATTTCATCATCGTTAATGTTCAGGGGAGCTGCTTTTGGTTTTATTTGTGTTTCATTTTTGGATATCTGATCAAGGAGTACTTTTAATTTCTCTTTGCTCTTTGTTTGCTGTTTTCTGAAACGTGCAATTAGCAAGCAAATTATTAAAGCAGATGCCAAAGAGATGGCAAGTAGAATATACCGCTGTTTTGATCTTTGCTTTTTAAGAATGTTCACCTCTGCGTTGTATTGATCAATTTCGATTTTTTTAAAATTTGAATTCACCGAGTTGTTGACATCCATTTGACCTTTTAGAGATGATAGATGCTTATCAAAATAATAATCAGCTTTTTTTAAGTTATTGGTTTTTAAATAGGATTTATAGAGTAGTTTGAAAAGATCATTATGGAAAAAACCTAAACGCTCATTTGATTTGATTCGAACAGTGTCAAGGGCTTCGAAAAAAGCAATAGCTTCTTGAAAATTTCCTTCTTGGTAACTTATCAATCCAGAATAATAATCTTTTGTGAAATCAATGTTGGTTTTTTGGTAGAAATCTGGTACTATTTTATAAGCTTCATCAAAGTGTTTTCTAGCTAATTGGATATCATCTTCAAGTAAATCGATTTCTAATTGTTGAAGTTTGTGTCTAAAACGGTATACGTCATGGTAATTTCCCTCCGTAGTATCTAAAACAGATTTGGCGATATTATTATAAAATGTAGCAGAATCTATTTCTTTTAAATCTATATGAATTTTAGAAATTTCCAAGTAAGTAGTTTCTATACTACTTCCCCATATTTTAAATTTGCTGTAATCCTGTGATTTGGTAATCTGTTCTAAAATAGATAGGTTGTTCTTATAGAACCTTAGTGCTTGATGATATTCTCCCGTTAGTTGGTAATATCCAGCAATGTCTTGATTGAATTTACATAGCCATACTTTACTATCAATTTCCTTGGCAGTTTCTATTGCCGAATATATATTATCGAATATTCTTGGGTCATCAAGACCGTATTTTAATTTTAAATAATTGTTTTTAAGGTGATACGCCTTGAGTAGTTCTATTTTCAAATTGTTGTTTTTTGCCACAGAGAAAAGGCTATCCGTGTATTCAATATACCTCAGTGTATCCTCATGTTTATGATAAAACGATGACAAGGCATGGTAGCTGTCAAAAAGGTCCTTTGGATTATTATCCTGTTTGGATTTTAAGACATAATCTTTAATAAGATTTTTGGTTTTAGCGCTATCTATGTGAAAATATTTACGAATTGAATCAGGATAAGATAATTGTTCGCTTTTTGCCTGTTGTGATTGAACTAGATTCTGCACTAGAAATATTGTACAAAGGGGAGCGATGTTTTTTAAAATTCTAAAAAAATTCAATTGATGTTGTTTTATAAAATTCATTCACTTCAGTATAAGATAACTCTTATTGAGTTTTATTAGTTTGACTTTAATATATTTTTAAGGAAACTACCTTTACTTTTGATATGATTTTATGTTGGAAAATTGGCCGAATAGCTCTATCTGGTTTTTCTTAAATGATCGATGCTACCCAAGAGGAATTCAATAGACAGATAATACTTTTCATAATTTTTAGTGTAAAAGAAGTATAATTTTCTTTCACTAATAAAAATTGAAATGTAATATCATCAATGTGAAACGTAATAACATATTGGTGCAACAAAAAATATTGGAGAAAAATTTGTAACAAAACTGTGATTTACGAGATATCGTAAAATTTAAGAGTACTTTAATTTAGTTTCGTCTCTAAAATATTCTTAGCCAACAATAAGTACTTTGTAACCTTCTTAATAGAGTTCAAGTAAGATTTGAAATAGAATAATAAACAAACTACCGTATAACTTGCTGTTGGCTTAATTTGATTGTTTAGTAAGTTCTTTGATTAGAGCTGAAGGTAGCACCCCTGTTCTTTTTTTGAACGCAGTATTGAAGGATTCTTTGCTTTTAAAACCAACCTCATTGGCAAGGGACTGTATGGTGTACCTTCGGAATAGGTTATTTTCTTTTAATCTATTGATTACAAAGTCTATTCTTAGGTCGTTAATATAGGTCGTGAAATTTTTTTGATAGTGAATGTTGATAATCTTGGATAAATAAGTTGTATTTGTTTTAAGTTTCTTTGCCAGACTTGAAGCGGTCAGGTCCATTCTTAAATAGTAGTTTTTATCCTCCAACTCGTTTAGCTTTTCCATAATCCTTTTCATTTCTTTATCCTTAATGTTTATCGGAGCTACTTTCGGTTTTATTGGTGTTTCATTCTTGGATATCTGATCCAAGAGTACTTTTAATTGCTTTTTACTCTTTGTTTTCTGTTTTCTAAAACGTGCAATAAGTAAGCAAATTATGAAAGCAGCTACTGAAGTGGTGGCAAGTAGAATATACCATTGTCTTGATTTTTGTTTTTTAAGCGCCGCTACCTCTGCGTTGTATTGGTCTATTTCGGTTTTTTTAAAATTTGAATTTACCGAGTTGTTAATATCCATTTGGCCTTTAAGAGAGGATAGGTGCTTTTCAAAATAATAATCCGCTTTTTTTAAGTTATTGGTTTTTAAATATGACTTGTAGAGTGTTTTGTACAAATCGTCATAAAAAAAGCCTAAACGTTCATTGGTTTTAATTTTAAAGGTATCTAGGGTTTCAAAATGGGTAATGGCTTTTTTATATTTCCCCTCGTGGTAACTAATCATTCCAGAATAATATTCTTTCCAAAAATCATTGTTCGATTTTTTGTAGTAATCCGGTGTTAAATTGACAGCATCTTCGAAGTTTTTTTTAGCTAAAGTAATATTGTTTTCAAGTAAATTAATTTCTAATTCATTGACTTTATGAGAGAATTCATACATTTCTTTGTAGCCTCCTGTTGTAGTGTCTAAAACCGTTTTCGCATATTTATTATAAATTTTAGCAGAATCTATATTTTTTAATTCAGTATAAATTTCGGCTATGCTCAAATACGTGTTCTCTAAATTACTTCCCCAAATTTTAAACTTTTTATATTCTTCAGAATTAGCAATGTTCAGGAGTATAGCTAAATTTTCCTGGTAATATAAAAGAGCTTGATCATACTCATCGGTGACGACATAATATTCGGCGATAGCTTGATTAAATTTGCATTCCCATACTACACTATTAATTTCTTTGGCAAGTTTTAAACCTTTAAAAATATTATCGACTATTCTTGGGTCGTCAAGTCCATATTTCATTCTTAAATTGTTGTTCTTTAAATGATATGCCTTAAGTAACTCTATACGCAAGTTATTTTCTTTAGCTATAGAAAAAAGTTTATTGGTATTTTCTATAACCTTTAAGGTATCATTATGTTGATAATAAAAAACAGTTAAAAAGTGGTAGGCGACAAAAAGGTTTTTAGGGTCATTATCTGCTTTAGATTCAAAAATATATTCATCGATAAAAAATTTTGTTTTTGAGCTGTCTATTTGCGAATATTTAATAATCGAATCAGTGAAATTGATTTTTTGACCTTTTATTCCTTGAGAAACAACAGTGAAGAAGACAAAAAACAAGGAAAATCGTAAAAAAATATGTATTAAAGTTCTTAAAAAATTCACATGATACTGTTTTAATGCAATCGATTGTTTCACTTCTTTGAATGTCACCAATAATTGGTTTTCCCCTGATGTAATAAATATACGTTTAAAGAGGAAAACCCATTTTTTTTTGATTGGAAAATTAATGTAATGGTTTTATTTCAATTACTTAATTCTTTATTTCTATGGTAATTTATGTAAGAACGAAAATCTGTAATTGCTTGCACAAGTTATGGACAGATAAAGTAGAGACCGTATTTTTCTAAATTTTTCTTTAGCAAAAGAACGGGTAATTATGCGTTGCTATTGATAAATGAATTGTAAACCTTTCAAATTTGAAACAAAACATTGTTTAATTGCAACAAAAATTAAAATGTCGAATAGATGATTTTTTAAAACAAATTAAATAGGGCTAATTACGTGTGAGTTAAAATCAATTTCCTATTGGTTTTTAGTTGAATGAACAGGAGTCCCATTCTTCCTATTTGGAGCTGGCATCTCTTTTTAGTAAGCCCTCGTTTCAAATCATTCAATACTAATAAGAGTTATTATCTTTCACATATCCCTTTAAACGATTTACGGTTTACCGGTTAAAAATAGTTCAACGTATGTTATCTATTAAAAGGATATTCATTTATCCATCTAAAGCCTCTATTCATTAAAAGGAAATCTTCCTTTTTGCGAATCTTTCCTGAGGCTCTAATTGAGTCATTTTTAATGACCGTTTCGATTGTAAATGTGGAATCGGTTTTTTTTATGTTTAAATTAAAAGTAACCGTAGAATCTCTGTAGCTCGTTAGTTTCAATTCGTTTTTTAAAGAATCTAATGTAGTTTTATAATATACTTTAGATTTATCCATTTTTTGGATCTGCGTCGTGCCTTCGTATTCTAATATGATATATTTCCATTGCTGGTTGTTATCCAAGGTGTTGGATACTGTATCCTTGTTTTTCTGAAAATGCGTAATCTCGTATAATCCATAATGTTTTGGTTTTTTAGCAAGGTCACCATATTGTTTGGAATAATCGAGAACGTTTATAAAACCATATATGAGCACATAGCCAATAGTTAAAAGTTTGAGAATCTTAAATGATGGTTTTATCCATTTTGACTTGAACGTGGGTTGATCTATGGTTGTGAGACGTACCTCCGAACCTACAAAAAAGAATTCAAATAGTACTTTCATATCCCTTGATAGTAAAAATAGGGTCATAAGTACTAAATGTGTCGAAAGGATTTTTACTGGAATATCAAAAAAATAATTAACGGCCATTACATTCGCTGCGGTCATTAGTGTAATTATTGCTCCAGCCGTCATTGTTCTTCTAAAAAGTAATAGGAGCGATAAAACCTCGGCTACACCCATAAAAATATTATAGCCTTTGGAAAAGCCAAGAAATGTCCACGCTAGGCCCATTGGGGATGATTCCCCAAAAGAACCAACTAATCTCGAAAGTCCTGGAAAAGGAAACTGCATTTTTATGATTTTAAAGAGTCCGTAATTTATTAGCATTAAACCGATATAAAAACGAAGAGCCACTGTTAACCAATAATAAAGTTTGGTATAGTCGTATTTGTTTCTATCCAGTACAGACCAAATTACAGTTACAAATAAGCTAAAAGTCAAAAGGCATAGGACTAAGACATAGTCAAAAGTGGTGTCTCCGCTGCCACTTGGAGCCGTTCTTATTTCTTCGGGTAGTTTTAAAACAGATTTTCCAACCCATATAATAAATTGTTGAACCCATTCCATTGGCTTTTGCATGAGCACATCAAAAAATGGAAAAGCGCCGTTGTTTTGAAATACAATGAAAAGAGAGAAATAACTAAAGAAGAATCTGAATACTATTTTTTTGGTAAAAGACCAGCTAGTAATTTGGTTTGTAGAGGAATCGTTCATGAGGCATCGTTATTTTATAGCTGTTTGTTGCTAATCAATTTTACTATTGTTTCGTGAAAATTGGTTTCATCAACATCTAAAATTGTTTTTAGATTTTTAAAAAATAGTTCACCCCTGCTTCCGGAATAAACCAATTTTAACACATCTTTAAAATCTTTTCGGTTGACTATTTCTTCACATAAAAAAGCGCTCATAACGTAGTATGAAAAATGCCTATTGACCGATGATTTTCGACCTTTCTTGAATTCTTTCAAAAAATCAATAGTTGGGTTTTTCTGAAGCTCATTGCGAAACTGTTGTTTTAGTTCCTCCATGGTGTCATAAGTCAACCCGTATCCGCCATAATAGGTAGATACACCTTGCACAAATGGCCAATACATATCCTTTGCATTCGGAAAATTATAGTATAGATAGTCTCCTAAGTATCCGAATATGTAGTTTTCGTTATTTGTACCTGTCATGTAAATCTGCCCTTCATTATCCATAAATCCTAAATCATAGCAAAGGAAGTTACATTGTCTTGCACTATATAAAAATCCATATGATTTCAAAAGCTCATCTAGGTCTTGAAAGGAATAATAAATTAATTCTGATGTAGTCGTATTCGTCAGTTCGTCCAGATTATCTTTGAATTCTGAAAACTCATTGGCTTTTGATTCATTTATGGTTCCACTATAAAGGTAGGTTACATCATTGATCTTTTTAGTTCTAAAATTAGCTGTGTTTTTTTCAAATGGACAATAAAATTTATAATAATCTTTATAAGGGACAGCTAATAATTCGGTTACTTGAAAAACAATAGGAATACCGTCTTGATATCCTGTAAACGCTATGGTCAAACGGTAATCATTGCCATTTGGCGTGTAAGATTTAAGCACACTTGGTGGGTTAAAACTCATATGCTCAGTTTCAATCCCAATGCCAGATAGTTTATTAAAAAAGAACTCATATTTTTTTAAATGAAGTGTGTCCACATACTGGTTGGAATAACTTCCATTCTTAGCTTCGGTTAAAAATCCGTTTAAAGAGTTTTCAATAATGTAAGATTTCAGACTATCCTTTTCAACTAATGCAAGATTTAAGTTTCTAATTACAGTCACCTGACTATTGACAGATAAGAAAGATAGTATTACCGTAAAACATAGATATTTACGGATAGTATCACGGTTGATTTTTGTTGTAATTGTTAAGTGCATCATCATAAGTTATGTTGTACAAGCCATTTTTCTGAAAGTAAATCACCATATTTTTAAAATCAAAGATGGTATTGAACCTTTTTAAAATTTCATTTCCAAGAATATGTGTTTCAAATCCTGCTGGGTTTGTCGTATTCAATAATTGAGATGGAAACTCTTTTATGATTTGCTCACCAAAAAGCAAATATGGTAGTTCGATCACTTTCGTGATAAATAAATCTCCGGCACCATTTCGAAGTTCATTTACTTTTATAATTTTCAAGTTGTTAGGAAAGTTTTGTGCTTTTAGGAGAAAACTGTCTAACAGTAGTGCCTTTTGGTATCCGGTGTCTATTAAAAATGGTCCATCATAAGCTTTGTTTTCTATTTGCAGTTTCCCTTGAATGCATAGTACGGTTTTGGTTTTTATTAACTTCGTGGATGTAAATCTTGATACATTGGGCAACTCTTGTGTGACTATCATTTCCCTTTTTTTGTAATCTAAGACAACTATTTTCCCCTTAAAGAGATCCCAACCAAATCTGCCGTCTGTTCCTTGACCGGAAAGTGTTACGGGATATACTTCTAAATTATTCCAGGTTAGTTTGCCCAATTTAATAGAAACACTGGATTTTAATTTCACATAATTAAGAGTGGTTTTTTCTTCACTAGTGAGTAGATCTGTTTTTTCCTTTATAGCTTTATGGTTCAATAAAAGTCCGGTTGTGCCGGTATCGAATTTTAAGTTTAAAGTGTCCGTGCCATTAAGTACCATTTTAAAAATAATATTGTTGTAGGAACTTAGATTAAACGGGATTATCGTTTCTTTTTTTTGAGAATTTATCCAAGAGAAGCTTAGAAAAATTATAAAAACTACAAGTTTCAGTTTCATAATTGAGTGTTTTTTAAATCCGAAAGGAGCTTTTTTCTTTTTCGCTCTCTGTCTAAACCAATTATTAAACCTATCAGTGCTATTGAAAAACATGTTAACAGCCAAAACCAAAGATTATATGTAGTAAACAAGCACCTGTATATAAAAGTGAAAGCGAATAATAATAGGCCGAGCATTTGCCAAAAGTAATCGTGCTCTAATCTGATGTTTATGTCAATGTAGGGCTTCAAATTAAATAGTACTTTAAGGTCGTTCCAATCCCATATAATGAGCATGAGATTAGCAAGTAACATTAAACCAGTAATTACAGGAGTATAAGCAAAGTAGTAGGACAAGGTAATAATGAAAATATTTAATATGATTGGAAGATTTACTACTGCACCTAGTTTAGAAAACCTCTGTGTCATTAGCAAAAAGCCTGCTATTAACTGAGCTAGTCCAATAAATTTCCAATACAAGCCCGATTGATATATGGTTTCAAAAAAGTGCCAGGCACTATTTATGGGATTCAATTCACCACTTTCACAGGTAAAACGATTGCCCTTTATTTTAATCAGACTTGCAAATACAAATACGCCACCAATAAGGTATCTTGTGTATATTATAAAAATTTGAAGGATAATTTTGTTTTTAATTTTATTCATACGGAGAGTAGTTTAGTAGGAAACAAAATCATCTCAGCGTTATATCCAGGTTTTCTTAATGTTTCATTTTGAATACTATATTTTAAATTGGCTTAAGTATAAATATTAATTTCACCAACTTTTGGATATAAAGGGTTTCCTTGATGAAGACAGCCCCTCTAATTATAAAAACAAAATATCCACTAGTAAGGTTTTTTATCATCAGTCAATTGCATATAGTGCTGCACTACATATTCAAAACAAGTTTAATTTTTTCTGGCATACCGTTTTCTGTAGGTTAATCAAGTATAGTCAAACCAATAGAGCACTGTCAATTTATGAAACATAAATTGCTTATAATCTTACCAAAGTCTAGTTTTTTGCAATTAAGTTGATTTTAAAGAGTTGTTTTACTAATGGGATTTTGCGTTTGAAATATGGAATGCGCAATTCTCTAAAATCCTATTTTTATATAACTTTTTATAGTTTGAATGAAGATTATGTCGATAAGAGATTACAGATAGGAATTAACAAATAAAGAGGTCTTCATTTGTAATGATAAAGATTCAATTTCATAGGAATTAATCAATATGCTTAGCGGGGAGAATCGTAGGTATTGTTCGATAATAGTTTTGCTTGTCTTGTTATAAACAAGTTTTAATTTTTGTTCGGTTCTAACTTATTTGTGTTGATCTTTTTCAGCCAATTTGAAAACTAGATTAGAGTATTTAAATATGGTTGCAAATTTAATTCTTTTGGCAGCAAATTTTTAATAGTATCGAATATAATCACTTTATTTGTTTTGAAAATAAGAGATGGGGGTTAAGTGTTTATTTCAAAAAATTGAGTAGTTTTTATTTTTGTGGCTAATAGCTTGCTCCCATTTTTTTAGACTTTTTACTTATCATATCTTTTTTTAAAATTTACTTTTCTTTACATCTTTATGAAACTGAACTCCGTTTCATTTAGCTTTTTATTGACAAGCTCCCATGTTTATGAAATTTGAAAATACGTCTCTTTTAACCCATTCCTTTTATTTCTTTAAAACCAGGATAAACGAAGTTGATTAATATTATACATCTTATTCCGTTTTTAGTATTAGCATAATCCTTAAGAAGAGTATTAGATGTAAAGCTTGCAGCTGAAAATATATTTCAAATAAAACTAGTTATTTGTTTTTATAGGCGACCAAATCTTCGGATTGTTAATTTCACAGCAAATTGTTTGTCTTTAATGTTAAAACATAATAGTCTTTAACTATGGCAGCTCATTTAGAGTAGAGCTTAATTTGCAGACTTAGTGGAGAGGATTTATAAAGAAATAGCATTGAGTAGGCTATATTTCTTGCAATCATTTACAGGTATAACCACTTATCTCATTTTTTAAACTTCTAGACCTACCTTTTGAAGGTGGTTTCAACGGAAGGTCAAAATAAGAGAGATTAAATATCTGTATTTGGATTCAAAGTGAATTTCAAATATCGGGTTACACGTGAGTAATATTTTATGGATGATTATATCTTAAATTTGGATTTTGTAGCAAATTAGTGGTCTTTGGTGTCAAATATTTAAAAAATAAAGAGATTATTCAGTTATTTAATAATTATCAAAAAATTCTCATTGAATTTCGGTTAGATTTAAAGAGTTCTCCTTTTAAAAATTATGTGTAAGTATGATAATGGTTGTTATTGGATTAATATTGGTCATGTTATCTTTTTTACTTTAAATCCATAGGGTTTTATAGCAAAATTCACACGTTTCGTTTCAAACAAAAATCACGCCTTGTATTTTTTAGTTTCTTGCGGCTTCTCTTAACGTTTTATTAACCTTTTTGCGAGGAAAATGAAACCGAAGGGGATAACTAACTCTTTAAATTTTATTTACAAAATGAGAACAAAACTAAATGGATTGTTAACGCTATTTTTGGCGTTAGTTGTGCAGATTTCCTTTGCACAAGAGAAAACGGTGTCCGGAACGGTCACCGATCAGGATGGGCTGCCTTTGCCCGGGGTAAACATAGTTGTTGAAGGGACAACCACTGGGACCCAAACGGATTTTGATGGAAATTATGCTATCAGCGCTTCGACAGGGCAAACTTTATTATTTACCTACATTGGCCAAAAAGCTGTAAGGCAAGCGGTCGGAGCAGGCAACACGGTAAATGTGCAGATGGAAGAGGATGCACAAGCGTTAGAAGAGGTGGTTGTTACCGCTCAAGGTATTAAGCGGGAGAAAAAAGCGCTCGGATACGCCACTACGTCTGTTGGCGCCGATCAACTCGAGGGAAGAACCGAAGGGGATGTTGCCAGGGTACTATCCGGTAAAGCAGCCGGTGTACAAATCGTTGCTGCCGGTGGATCTTCCGGTTCGGCTACCAACATTACCGTAAGGGGTTTAAGTTCCTTTAGCGGAACGAACCAGGCATTGTTCATTGTGGATGGAATTCCATTTGCAAACGATACTAATTCCCCTGGAGATTTTATAGATGGAAACCCAACTTCTTCGAGATTCTTGGATTTAGACCCGAACAACATTGAAAACATTGAAGTACTTAAAGGTTTGGCCGCCGCCACGCTATATGGTAGCCAAGGTCGTAACGGGGTTATTCTCATTACTACCAAAGCGGGAGCAGCCAATAATGACGGTCCTAAGAAAACGGAGATTTCGGTAAGCCAATCCTACAACACTATTGAGATTGCTTCAACACCTGATTTTCAGAACTCCTACGGTAACGGTTTTGACCAAAACTTTGGATGGTTCTTTAGTAACTGGGGGCCAAGTTTCGAAGAAAGTGGTATAGCTGGTTGGGGGAGACAGCCCCTAATCGACGCCAATGGTACATTGGAACATCCATATTCTACTACGGCAGTGGCTTCAACCAGAAATGCTTTTCCTGAATTACAGGGAGCACGTTACGATTGGAAGCCTTATAACTCTTTTGAGGAATTATTTAAGCCGGGTAATGCCCAAAATACCTCCGTTAATATATCCGGTGGTTCTGCTGATGGTAATACCAGTTTCAATGCCAACTTGGGGTATCTTAACGAGGATAACTTCATCCCCGGAAACGGATTGAACAGAACAACGGTTTCTGTTGGTGGTGTTTCTAAATTGACGAACAAGTTTACGGTACGAGGAACGATGAACTTTGCCAGAACGGACTTTACCAGTCCACCAGTTGCATCCAGTAGGGGTAACGGTACGGACGGTCTTTCTGTATTTGGTAACGTATTCTTTACACCTCGTAGTGTAGATTTGATGGGGCTGCCTTTTGAGAATCCGATCGATGGTTCCAGTGTCTATTACCGTAACGGTAACGACATTATCAACCCAAGATGGACTGCAAAGAATGTACAGTACAGACAATTGACAAACAGGTTCAACTGGAATCTTTCCTTGGACTATGCAATAAACGACAACCTTAATGTTACTTGGAGATCAGGTCTTGATTTTTATAACGAACGTAACATTAACGGTTCCAACAAAGGTGGGGTAGAATTCTCTGATGCGATATTCGGTTTCTACGACACTTTTGATAACAACAACACAATTTGGGATCACTTCCTGTCCTTGAACGGTAATTATGACCTTTCGGAGAAGTTGGGAATGACCTTCACGGTAGGTGCAAATTCACGACAGGATAACTTTGACCGTTCCGGTGTAGCCAGTACAGGTCAACTTGTTTTTGGTGTGAAAAGACACTTCAACTACGAAAATCAATTACCGATTCAATTTTCTAGAAATAGAAACATCGTAGGTCTTTTGGGCCAGGCCACATTGGATTATGATAACATGTTGTTCCTTACGGTATCCGCAAGGTCTGACTGGGTTTCAAACTTTGCCCGCGAGAATCGTAACCAGACATATCCTGGAGCGAGTTTATCCTTCCTGCCAACAGCGGCCTGGAACGGAATAAAATCGGAAAATGGATTGAACTTCCTGAAATTGAGAGCTAGTTATGGTACCTCTGCAAATTTTGATACCGAGTTTTCTTATCCTACCGTAAATGTTGTACAACAAGATCCACAGCGTTTTGTAGATCCATTTGATGGCGGTTCATTAACTACCAATCAGGTAGATAACTTTAGGGCGAATCCAAACCTGCGTCCTGAGCTATTGGAGGAATATGAAGTAGGTCTGGAATCCAAGTTCTGGAAAAACAGAATTTCATTGGATTTAACATATTATGATCGTAGAACAAACGACCTTATTGTTACAGAGCCTTTAGCACCTTCTACAGGTTTTAGCTTTACGCAAAGTAACATTGGACAAATTAGCAACAAAGGGGTAGAGGCCGTGTTAGGCGTTGATGTCATTAGAAGTGACAACTTCTCTTGGAACTCAAGTGTTAACTTTTTTGCCAATGACGAGGTAGTTGTAGAGCAAGAGCAGGATTTCATCGCTTATGCTGGTTCCTTAGCTGAAGGTGGGGGTCTTTTTAGAGGGTCTAACGCAGCAATCGAAGGTGAATCACTGAGAACTATTGTGGGTGAAGCGATTGCAAGGGACGCCGATGGAAATTTTCTGATCAACGACGCAGGTAATTATATTACTGTCGAACAGGATGCCAACGGTGATGTTCCGATTATAGGTGATGCGGTTCCGGATTATCAAATGAACTTTATCAACAACATCCGATACAAGAACTGGAACCTTAATTTCCAAGTGAACCACACAAAAGGTGGTGACATCCTATCCAGTACAACGGCAACTTTGTTAGGTAGAGGTCTTATTACCGAAACCGAGGATAGATTAAATACGTATATCCTACCGGGCATACGCCAGAGTACGGGACAGCCAAATGACACACAGATCAACAACTCTACGTACTATTTTAACAACGTATTGTTCGGTCCTACGGAAATGAGGATATACGATGCATCTGTAATCCGTTTACAGGAGGTGTCGCTTAGCTATAACTTCCCTGCTAAATACTTGGATAGAACACCTTTCGGTAGTCTTTCCATAACCGCACAGGGTTTCAACCTTTGGTACGATGCCTACAATACTCCGGACGGAGCTAATTTTGACCCTAACGTAGCCGGTGTCGGTATTGGTAACGGATTTGGGTTTGACTTTATCAACGGACCTTCCGCAAGAAGATACGGTATTACTCTTAAAGCAAGTTTCTAATAAAATTGTTAATGAATCATACAATGAAAAAAATAATTAAAAATATAACAATAGCGCTCCTTGTAGGTGGATTTATTACCTCATGTGAGACCATAGATCTGGATCAGCGTGTAAGTCCTAACGACTTATCTACCGATCAAGCAGATCCTAATTTGTTACTGAATGCTATACAAATAGCCTATGCAACGAATCAGATAGCGTTCAGTGATAATGCAGCTGAATTGACTAGGATAGATTACTTCAACGGACGTATTTATTTCAATGAACTCCCTGGTACAGTTCTTAACGGTGCGTGGGCTAGAACCTATAGTTCTGATCAAAATAGCAATGGAGGAGATGTAGTGGGGGATGTAGTGGATGTCGGAATACTGACCAATCTACAAGCGTTAGAATCAATCGATGCTACAAGTGATATTGATTACTCCTTTCATATTGGAGTCGCGAAGACCCTATATGCCCATTCGTTATTTCAATTAGTCGATTTTCTTGGTGTTGCTGCCTTTAGTGAAGCAGGACAGCCATTGGAGTTTCCTGCACCAAACTTGGACAGTGGAGAAGCTGTATACGCAGCCGCCTTTCAATTATTGGACGAAGCGGAAGCATTGCTTTCTGCTGCTCCTGAATCACAAGGTGCCGTGGATCTGTATTACAACGAAGACACCACTAAATGGGTGAAGCTGATTAACTCCATACGCCTGCGCTCTTACAAGAATACAGGTAATGTATCGGCATTCAACGCGGTAATAGCGGATGATAATTTCATATCTGATAGTGACGATGATTTCCAATTACGATACGGTACCAGTGAACTGCAGCCAGATTCTAGACATCCGGATTATGCAGCTGATTACACACCATCAGGTGCTAACATCTACCAGTCCAATTGGCTAATGGAAAATATGTTGGAAACTGATGATCCAAGAATTCGATACTATTTCTACAGACAATCGAATGCAGTACCGGGCGCATTGGACGTAAACGGTGTTGCCGTGCCACCTAACGAGGAAGATTTGGCCTGTTCACTAGTGGTTCCACCACAACACTATCTAGATGGAGGCTTCACTTATTGTAGCGTGAACAATGGCTACTGGGGAAGATCTCATGGTAATGATGAAGGAACACCTCCGGATAGTTTCAAAAGAACTGCGGTAGGGGTTTATCCTGCGGGTGGACTGTTCGACAGTAGTGCATTTGATGCGGATTCAGGTTTGACTGATGGTGTGGGCCTTGGCAAAGGTGGCGGAGGAGCAGGTATCGAACCTATTATACTTGCTTCTTACGTGGATTTCTGGAGAGGCGAAATGGGAACGGATGCCGATAAAGCGACGTTCCTACGTTCAGGATTGGAAAAATCCATCGCAAAGGTACAGGGCTTTGGTTCTCTAGACGGATCAGCCGACCTATCTTTGGCTCCAACGGACGCAGAAGTAACCGCCTACATCGATGGTATTGTTGCAGAGTTCAATGCGGCCACTGGCGATGACAAGCAGAATATTTACGCCGAGCAATATTTCACAACCTTATACGGAGGTGCTACCGAAAGTTACAACTACTATAGGAAAACCGGTTTCCCAACGAGTCTAACGCCAAGTTGGGAATTAAATCCAGGGCCTTTCCCTAGAACTTTCTTGCTTCCACAAAACGAAGTAATTACGAATCCTAATTTAACACAAAGGACAGATTTGAACGCACAGGTATTTTGGGATACGAATCCAGCGGGTCCTACATTCCCACCTGCTAACTAATTTAAAACTAGAGAAAATGAAAAAATCATTATATAATTCTTTTAAAATTGCTTTTGCAGCTAGCGCATTGGTATTGGCGTCCTGTGCAGAAGGAGACCAACCCATTGATGGCATCTTTTCAGGTGTGGAACGTGGGGCAGTTCTAAGAACTGTTGACATACTGGAAAGCGAAATCCTGTTCGATGTTGCTACAAGCACCTTGGCCGGAGGTAACTTTACGGTTATCCTGGAAGCACAGGATGAAGAAGGCGGAGCGCTATTATCCGAAGTAGAGGTATACTTTGGCTTTAGGGACAATACCGATGAAGCCGGGGCGGACAACGACCGTGACGAACTATTGGTAGAGACCATTCCTGCATCCGCTTTCGCGCCAGGTCCTTTTGACCTTCCAAGATATCAATACACCACTTCGGCAGATGCGATTCAGTCAGCATTGAGCCTACCTGGTGATGAAATCTTTGGCGGAGATCAATTTACCGTTCGTTTTGAAATGGTATTGACCGATGGTAGAAGGTATTCCTTTGCCAACAACACCGGTACCTTAACAGGAGCGTTCTTTAATGCACGTTTCCTGCACACGGCTGATATTGTATGTGCACCATCCGTTCCTACGGCTGGAACTTGGACGGTAAGCACTACTGACACCTTTGGTGATGGATGGAACGGAGCAAGCTTGGACGTTAGTATTGACGGCGGTCCGGTAAATTCAATTGCTAACGTAGACGATGGCACACGACCTTTTGGATCATCTACACAGGAGTTTACATTTGAAGTTCCTACTGGAGCTCAAACTATATCCATAGTTTTTGTCTCTGGGGATTTTGATGAGGAAATTCTATATACCATTACTTCTGCAAACGGAAATGTGGTTGCTGAAGGAGAAGAACCGAATACTGGCGAACAGTTGGATTTCTGTCCTGATAACTTGTAAACAGTATATTTTATACTTTTTAAAAACGGCCCTTAACAAAGGGCCGTTTTTCGTTTTAATACCTTGTTTATCTGTTTTTGAGGTAGTGCTTTTCGGTAATTTAGTACCATACTTAAGAGATAAATTTAAAATGACGTACAAAATTAAATCATCCTTGAATTAATATTCTAAGCCAGAATATGTTTCATTATTTCAACAGGTTTTATTGTAATTTTAAGTGAAATCTTAAGTTTTTTAAGTGGTAAAACTCAATATAAAACACTATATTTAAGATAGTTAGTTATGCTATTAAACTCTCCTTAGACAAGAATAATATAGTAATTCAAAAAATTATGAAAAACTTAATTTTAAGTATTCTCCTTCTATTTAATTTGTCAATTTATGCACAGTATAGTGGTCAGGTCATGAGCTATAGTTCCGGCCCAGGTAATGCCAATTCGCTCGGTCAGCTCGAAGCCTTACTTGGTTCAATATCGGAAAGGGATTCAAAAATCCGCCTTGCTCCCGAAGAGATACTTGGTTCTCCATACGTGTACAATAAGTTCAAAAAAGGAAGAATATTTTATAAGGATGAAAATAATGGAAGTATATTTTATCGTTATAACGCATATAACGAGGAAATTGAAATAAAGGAAACCAATCTTGTAGATAGTCCTATTCAATCCTTGTCAAGAGACAAGAATATTTCTTTAATTACTGCTGAGGGTTTACCGTTACGATTCAGTACGTTCATTGATAAGAACGACAATACGCAGAATGGGTATCTGTATGTATTGCAAAAAGGTATCTACACCTTATATAAAAGTATTGATGTAACGTTCAAAGAAGGCCAAAAATCTCCAAACTCATTTGTAAAGGCTAGGAAAGCGAGGTTCAGTCAGTTCACTGAATATTATTTGGAAATTGAAGGACGGAACCGAGTAGATGAAGTAGAGCTAAGTAATAAGAAATTGGTAAAGCTGTTGCCAGATGATACCAGCTCTAAAGTTAAGCAGTATCTAAAGGATAAAAAGATAAAAATCACTAATGAACAAGAGCTTATATTGGTAATTGACTTTTTAAATGAAATATAATCTGTAGAAAATCCTTTGCAAATTGACACGTACTATAACTAATTTAAAAAATAGTTTTAGCCTTATATCGGATAGTTGATTTGACTGTTTGTTTTTAAATCAAATTTTACAAATTTTTCTCGATCAAATGATAGTGTAGGTGTATTGTAGCGTGAGGATTTTAAAATTTGTTTCGGATTAGGTTAGTTAAAATACACAGTAAAAATTATGCAACAAATACCTAGTTATGAGCTATATAGCCTTATTGTTCAAATCACTTGAAATAAATCCCAAACATTGTTCTTTTGTTTTTCAGGTGTGTCCATTTCTTTTTTCTGAAATAGGCGGTGTTCATGAATGATGCATCAATGAATATATAAAAACGATTTAGGTTCTCCATCCTTTTTGATACTTCCTAGTCCTGGTATAATTATAACAACTTCTTCAATCTCTTTTTTTAAATAGATTTTATAAGGTTCCAAATCAAGATTAAACCAAAACATTCTAATTTATCTAAAATATCATATTTTTAATTACAAGTAATTACATTGAAAGACCGTCTTCCATGTTGTAAAAATGTGAAATTATTTTTAGAGAAATAAAATTGTCAGAAACGAATAGAAAATCAATTTTCAAGAAAAGAATTCTTTCTTATTTTGAGTTTGATAACCTTTTTTTGCACAATCTGCTGTTAATATCTTTCTATTAATAACCATAAAATTCAACTGATTTAGTGCGACTCTATTTGAAGCCCTTTCATTTTTGGTTTAAGGTTGATTTTATTTGAGGCTAAGACCTGGGGTAATTTATTAGTTCATAAATGAAATAAAATTAGATGATCCCTGATTTTCAATTTTGAAATTTAATATGTTCATGAGGTTGTAATAATGTGTTTTAGGCGCCTTACAAATATTTTGGACACCTCATATTTTTGGCTGAAACTATAACACGATATTGTGTGCATACAACAACTGTAAGATGTTACAGTTTTAATATTTGTTCGAAAGCTTTTGTTAAGCTAGAACAACGAAAAGACAGAAATAAAAAATGTTTGTTCTGAAATGCACCTCCATTATTTTTTACTCTCTTTAACTATATCAGGTTACTGTAATCGTTCGACTAAAAATAAATGACACATAGGATTTATTAGGTAGATTGCTTATATGTTTAAAGTGTATATAAGCATATCACATCTTTGAGGCTTCGGAAGATACTTCTATGGTTTTAGTTATGGAAATGGGTTTCCCATATGTGGTGAAACCGTTCAAAATGATCTCGTATTCCCCCTCGATGTCGGATGAATAGAATTCAAGATCATGTGAACTGCCGTCTATTATTATCTTGGGTTCCCAAAGAAGCAAAGACCTGTAGTCGGGGATTCGTGAAAATCGCGTATCAACAGGAGAATACTTCTGTTTAAAATAATTTTTCTTTTGCAACGGACGATCGAGTTTTACGGTTAGCGCATTTTTACCGGTGTAACCTTCATGAAAATCACCATCAAATGTTTCTACAGATAAAAGACCTTGATAGTCCGTACCCCCCATTCGGAACCTGTCCCGTATTAGACTAATTTTCTCTATTTTTCTTGCATCGAAGCTTTTTATACTTTCATGGTTGGGAATATAGACCCCGTCAAAAAGAACGATTGCGGGAAAATTGTTGAACTCTTCGTCAAAGGTCTCAAAGTCTTGGGCTACTTTGATATATTGATTATTTGTGCCTCTTTTTCTGTATCCGGCATTTTCCACTATCTCCAGTAACGTTTCCTCAAAGGTTGGGAAACGGGTGTATTCGTCCAGAAGTACGACTTCCGGTATTCCTCCATCAAAAGGATCAATAGGGTCGCCTTGTAGAATAGAGTCTGGTTTTGCATTATAAAAATGATTTTCTATCTGATTTCTTACACTGCGCTTAATAATATATTCCGCATCAGTTTTTGAAAGTTGAAAATCAGGAAATGTAACTCCGGATATATCAAAATTCAAAGGTTTTCCAATATCTATATTATACGATTTAACCGGGTCGTAAGCCTGAAGAATGGCCTCAAGGCTTGAGTAATCTTTTCTCAGGTAAGAATAGAAATTTCCATATAGGTCCGTTAGTGAGAATTTTAGTAGGAACTCTTCTCCTGGTACAGATATAACTACATCGACATCCGCGACCGACTCTCCCGTAAGTTCGTCGGATATGTTACCGAAAAACAGTTCCCCACGTTGTTCGGGTAGAAAGAGGCTATCACCGATACCTTGCGGAATTTCTTTATCGGCAGTTAGGTATTCAGTAGCATATTCGATTGCACTCATAGAGGGGCGTACCGGTATCTCTTCCTTTTTGATTACTTTAAGGGAGTAGATTCCAAAACCAAGGCGATTCTTATAATTTTTAATAGAAAGATTAACCTTTTCCCTGGGTCCGTAAACGGTTTTAGTCGTGGTAATGGAAAGAAAAGAGGAGTCTATCTCTGTTTTACCGATATCCTTTTGGGTTCTAAAAGAAGTAGAAGTTTCCGAACCCTTACGTAATGTGGACTGGTCCGTTTGATATGGATTTAGGATTATAATATCATCCTTATAAACTTGGGTAACACCGCTGTTCTTCATCCATTGGGTATATCCTAGCAATTTATATATTCCTGATGGGATGCCCGTATGCACAAAAAAATCACCGCTTGCAGTGCCTTTCTCCAATTTTATCTTTTGTTCGAATATATAGTCTTTTGATTCATTCACCAGTGCAACATATCCAATTTTGCTAATAGTACTGAGCTTATTATTTTGTGTATTAAAGCAGGAAAAAGCGTAATACAAATATTCCCCTGAAAAAACCATCGGTCCCGTATGGTCAACAAATGCTTTTTCCTGTGGTAGTTCCTTCAGTTTCAATAGTTCGCTTTCGTTTCTTACAACATATTGCGCCCAGCATGAGAGGAACGTCATAAAAAAGAATACCGATGTAAGTAGTGTTTTTTTCATAGTCTTACTCTATCCAAAATTCAGGTATTATATTACTTCCTAAAACCGTGCAATCTCCACAGGCTCTTCGTGCTGTTAAATAGGGGCCTGCGGGTAGCGCTACTTCGCCTTCATTGTCCCGTACATAAACAAAAAATCCACTATCAATGGCGTCTTTTAACGGTGATGTCCCGGCTGGTGTAACGATTGGGGGTGCCCCTAAAAAACTACAATTTACCGCATATGGTGGTAAATCCTCTCCAGAAAAAAAATCTTCGTAATCAAAAAATATTCTTTCTTGGCTTGCATTGGCTAACTCAAAATAACCAAGGGTTTTTTCGCTAGGGTTACTCATGTTCGAGATATTGCCTTCAATAAACCCTGGTTGGATTTCCGTAAAAACGCTCTCGTTACCTGCCTGCTCTTCTAGGGTACGGTAAAAGGAATATGCATCGGGTGACTGAACAAGTTGTCTTACTAAAATGCTATATCGATGACTTATGATGAACTCATCCCTTGAAATAAACCGTACTAGATTTCTGCGTACCTCGTTTTCAGACCTATTTAAATCTAGTGCTTGTATGATACGGTTACTACGTTGCGTTCCATAACATACACGCTTTTCTTGCTCTTTAGGGTCCAAATCAAAACTGTCGACGGTAAATGGTGGATCGGGGTCGATTACCACCATATCAAAAGATGACCATAGAGGTGCAATAATTTTATAGGTTTCTTCATATTGGTAGCGTAAAAATGGAGCTGCACCTGGGGCAAGTTCTGAATCTGTATAGATAGCGATTCCTTCAATACCTAAATCATTTATTATACGCTCGGCATAAAGCGCTGTAATATTTGCATTTTCTGGGAGGAAAACCAATTCCGAAGTATATGAACTACCCTCAGTGGTCTGTATATTCAATTGGTACCCTATATTTGGCAGTGCTTGAAAAGATTCGTCGGAAAGGTAACGTCCTGGCTCAATTTCGGAAAAAGGGAACGCACTGCCGTTGGTGCCCGTAATAGAGACTTCTGCATTTTGTGTTACTAGTTGAAGCGAATCATTGGCGAAGCTTCTACCTTTTCCCAACAATACTTCATGTTGTTTTAATTCATTAGTTAGGGTCGCTTCTACAACCATAATGGTTTCAATGTTTTCACCATTGTCTACCTCAGCGGAAATATCGATAGGCTCCACACAGCTTGACGTTATTAAAATCATTAAAATTCCTATATTAATCAGTTTTCTCATTCTTCTGTTTAAATTTTAGGTACAATATTCTTTTCCAACCTATGGCAATCGACACATTATCTTTATGATAGAAATATAACTATTTGAAAATACCAATAGATTCATCAATACTTCTGAAAACTCTATATCCTAAAAGTTCTAAAAAGTCCATAGCTGTATGCAAAAGTACAGGCAGTCCGAAAATCTAGATGTAATTCTTTTTTTCATTTTCCTATAATCAAAACTTAAAATTATACGTTATAGATGGAATCGGAACCGCGAAAATAGAGCTCTGCAAGGC
>Ga0209947_1000236_pt1 | contig 33817 bp, 40 predicted proteins | sample SalPonR2_B_D2_MG_FD_185706 | JGI IMG/M metagenome (GOLD analysis project Ga0209947, IMG submission 185706) | Salt pond soil microbial communities from South San Francisco under conditions of wetland restoration - Salt Pond MetaG R2_B_D2_MG... ...
CATCGCGGGCTCGGTCCAGAAGTACCGTATTGTCAAGGGGATGGCGCGCAAGCAGGGTTTCGAGATCCGACGGACGCGTGGCGTCGAAATGGATGCCGCTTCGATCGACGACCAACCCCAGCGGCGGTTCACCGGAGCGCCCCGGATGGAGGGATCGGAGAAAGGCATCCTCCACCCGCACCAGCGCCGCACCGGTCGCCTTCGCGGCCGCCTCCCCGCGGGGGGCGTGGGGGGAATGCCCCCAGACCAGAACGTCGTCATCGGCACCGGGCTTGCCAAGCCTCAGGTCATGGCCCGCCAGCGTCAGGATGCGCCGGACGCGGGGCTGGGTCAGGAAACCCGTGTTGAAGTGATAGCCCGCGCGCCGCCCGTGCGGCGTGGTGCCTTCGGCGAAGAATCCGTCGGGCCGGTCAGGGACCGCGGGGGCGCGGTCCTGTTGCGTGCCCATTCGCGCGTTACTCGCCGATGCCGGAGAGCTGATCGGCCAGACCAACGGTGCTCGTCAGCGATCCGGTCAGCGCGCTGATGGCATTGTTCCACTGGCTGATCGGCGCGGCCGTGACATAGACCGTATCGCCGTCGCGAATGGTGAAATCACGCGCCTCGAACATGCCGGTGGGTGCGGTCAGATCCATCACGTAGACGAAGCGCTGCGTGCCGACGAGGTCGTGGCGCCCCAGCACGGCGTTGGCGATCTGTGCAGGTTCGTTACGCAGAACGAAGACACCCGACGGGTCGGCGAGGAGCGGATTGAGCCCGCCGACCGAGGCGATGGCCTCGAGCGCCGAGATGCTCTGGTTCTGGAACTCCACAATGCTTTGCTGCCCGGTGGCGCCGAGCGCGGTGAAGGACCGGCTGTCCTCCTCCACGAAGATGCGGTCGCCTGCCCTGACCGCGATGTCGGCATGGCCTGCGCGGAAGATGTCCTCGTACCAGATCGTGCCGGAGTGTCCGCCGCGAAGCACGGTGACCTGCGCGATCTCGGGCTCGACCGCGACGCCGCCGGCGGCGGCCAGCATGCCCGACAGGGTCGAGGTGGGGCGCTGGATCGGGTAGATGCCCTGAGCCGCGACGGCGCCCGACACCGTGACCGTCGCCCCGTCGCCAGCCTCGCGACGCACGATGACCTGCGGGTCAGGCGTCTGTTCGTCGAGATTGCGCGTGATCATCTCGCGCAGTTGTTCGGTGGTGTTGCCTGCTGCGCGGATGCGGCCTGCATAGGGAATGAAGATGAAGCCCGCGCCATCGACCTGAACGGCTTCGACGGAGGCGGCGGTGCCGCCCTCGCCGGCCAGAAGACCGTCGCTCACGTTCTCGTAGATGGTAAGCGCCAGAAGGTCGCCAGGACGGATGACCTCGGTGTCCGACGCATCGGCGTTGAGGAGCGAGGACGGGAAGCCCAGGACCGGTGCGGAGGCCGTGACGGAGGTCACGCGGGAATTTACCTCGACGATGAACGCATCGCCCTGATTCTGGACGGAACCAGCGAAGAGCTCGTTGCGGGTAGGGCCGGCGCCGGGAAGCAGCGCACACGACGATGCCGCCGACACGACGACACATAGCGCGGCCAGACGGCCCACGCGGGGGACCAGCGATGTCACGGAGTTGGCTCCTTGATTGCCTGAAACTGCCTCGGGTATTTTATTTTTTTAAATCGGTACCGAAAAAACCCTGTTGGTGAAAGCCCTTGGTTATTTCACTACGGCAAGGTGTTGCTTTGATGCCTGCCCCGGCTGCTGCAGGGCCGTGTAGCCGTCCTCGGCGCGCAACATGCGATCGACGGCGGCGCGCAGGACCTGCCGTCGTCCGCGCGCGGCGTAGAAACTGCCCGGAAGTTGCGATGTTTGCAGGAGATAATGCCGGAAGTCCCGGTAGGCGGCGCTGTCTGGGCGCGCCGGATCGCGGAAGAACGCTTCGAGCGGTTGATCCGACACGAACTCCGGCTTGCCGTAGACGGCCGCTCCGAAGCATTTGAGCGGAAGGCCGCGCCAGAGCGCCTGCTGGGCGGCCGTGGAATTGACGGTGACGGCAGACCGCGCACTGTCCAGCAGCGGCGCAAGTTTGCCGCCGCGTACGAAATGGACCCTGTGGGCGACGCCATGTTTGTCCGCCGACCGGCGGATGGCAGCGCGCAGTGGCGTGCGCCCGTCCTCCAGCGGATGCGCCTTGAAGACGAGGTGGTGATGGGCCGGCGCGCCCTTTGCGAACCCGCCGATGACGGTGTCGACGAATTCCGCTTGCGAGGCGAAGGGGCCGTGGTCGCGGAAACTCGCGTCATGCTCAAGTTGAAGGAGCGCCAGGTGATAAGGGTAGCCGCCGCGAAGGACGCTCCGTGTCGCCGCCATCCGGTCGAGCCAATGCCACCCCATAAGCGCGAGGCGCTTGAGATAGAGCCGGAACTCCTGCCGCACGGAAAGCGCGCGGTGGGGCAGAACCGCCGTGTATCGGCGGTTCGCCACAAGAACGATGCCGTGGTAGAGGGCCCCGTAGAAGACATGCTCGCGCAGCGCGCCCCAGCGTGCGGGGACGTCCGGCAGATCCATGTCGATCCCCTCCAGCGCGCGGCGCATCTGTTCTACCGTGGTCGCCATGACCGGCGAGTTGCCGTTGGCGCCGTCCCGTTCGTAGGTCACCCAGTAGGGACGCAGGTAGCCCTCTTCGAACACGTGCACGGTGATGCCGCGGCGCCGCGCCTGCGTGATCGCCGCGGCGTGGATCGGACGGGTGTCGCCGTAGACCACGAGGTCGGTGACGCCTTGTGTGGCCATGATGCCGCCGACCGTTTCCTCCCATCCGGACAGCGGCGCGGTCTGCGCGATGTAACTATCCCGTTCCGGCCAGAACGCATCGTCGCCGCGGTTGAACCCTACCCGCAGGGTTCGCGTGCCGCCGTCGCGCAGGGCGCGCGACAATTGCCAGAAGAACGGACCGTGGGGGCCCTGCAGAAACAGGAAGACGCGCGGGTCCGGTCGTGGCGTCAGGGCATGTGTCACGGGTTTTCCCTGTATTGGCGCTTCCGGCCCACCCGGCGCGCGGGCGGAAGGTTAGGCAGGTTTTGCATCGATTGCACCCGGTTAGGTGGCCCGGCGCGCGGTGTTCGTCAGGGGCGTGACAAGTTGGCTTTTCCTTGCCCTCGGGTCTCCGCCGGCGCTAGGTGTGGGCGCAGCAAGGAACGCAATGGCGGAGAGGGAAATGTTCACCGGGATCATCACCGATGTGGGGCGGGTTCTGAGCCTCGATCATCGCGGCGACCTGCACGCGCGGATCGGGACCGTCTACGAGACGGCGGGCATCGATATCGGTGCGTCGATCGCCTGCAACGGCGTCTGCCTGACGGTGACGGAGACCGGCGCGGACTGGTTCGGCGTCACCATCTCGGCCGAGACACTGTCGAAATCGACGCTCGGTGGCTGGGCCGAAGGGGCGCCGGTGAACCTCGAGCGCGCGCTCAAGGTCGGCGACGAATTGGGCGGTCATATCGTCTCGGGTCATGTGGACGGCGTGGCCGAGATCGTCGCCACCCGGGACGATGGGGAATCGACGCGCTACACCTTCCGCGCGCCGGAGGCGCTTGCCCGTTTCATCGCACCCAAGGGGTCTGTGGCGCTCGACGGCACGTCGCTGACCGTCAACGAGGTCGACGGCGCGGAGTTCGGCGTCAACATCATCCCGCATACCAAGGAGGTGACAACCTGGGGGCGTCTCAATGCCGGGGACCGCGTGAACCTCGAGGTCGATACGATGGCCCGCTACGTGGCGCGGCTGCAGGACTGGCAGGGCGGGTGATTGTCGCTGCTGTTCCGCGCGGTGCCCGCGCGGACGCCTTCGGCGCGCGTATTTCGGGAAAGATGAAGGGTGGAGCGTCGCATGCCTGAGCCGGTCGTCCTCCGTTCCATCGAAGACGGGAGTGGCGCGCGCTGCGTCGATATCCTGTGGGCGGACGCGCGGTTTTTCCGGGTCGAGTGCCGCAGGGACCCCGAAGACAGCCATGGCTGGCGACACGTGAGCGCGAGGTCGGGGGCGTTTGCGACGCAAGAAGCGGCAGTGGACGCGGCGCGCGCGGTTGTAGGCTGGATGGAGAAGGCATGAGCGGGATCGGACATAACGGTGGGCCGTCGATGGAGCCGGGCTACGGTTTTCGCAAGGTGGCGTGGACCAAGGCGCGGCGCGCGCTTCTGCCCAGCCTTCCGCTGGAGGTGGTGCGCGTCCGTGTGACGCGGGCCAGGCGCCTAGGCCTGCCCTACAGGACCTATGCGACCATCCGCGCGACCTCGGGCCGCGATATCGTGGCGTTCCTGTTTTCGGGCAACGCGCTGGGCCTGTCTCCGAGCCGACCCGCGCCGGTCCCGGAGCGGGGCACAAGGCTGGAGGCACTCGACGGCGCGGCGGAGCGCCTGGCCGCCATCTACGCCCCCCTGCGGCCGGTTGACGTGATCCATGCCACGCCCGGCCTCGATGCGGCCGTCACCGCCCCGACGATCCTGACGCCCTGGAGCGAGGCGGGCGCGCGCCTGCGCGGCTTCGTGCGTGATCGCGGCCTGCCGCCCGACGGGGTCGTTTTGATCTCGGCCACGGCGCTGGAGCGGGACTGGTGCATCTCGGCCGGGCTGGCGGGAAACCTGACCGCGGAAGCGTTTTTCGCGCCCGCCGAGTAGAGCCCCTGCCTTTTCACCGGCGTGGCTATGGTCTATCTCGCCCTTCGACGGACGCGCGAAAGGGCCAACATGACGGAGCAGTTTGAAACACCCGGGCCGGTTGAACGGGATTGGTCCGACGCGATCTCCTCGGTCGAGGAGATCATCGAGGATGCCCGCAACGGTCGGATGTTCATTCTTGTCGACCACGAGGACCGCGAAAACGAGGGCGATCTTGTGATCCCCGCGCAGTGGGCGACGCCGGATGCGATCAATTTCATGGCGACGCATGGGCGCGGGTTGATCTGCCTGTCGATGACGTCGGAGCGGATCGAACAGCTGGGTCTCACGCTGATGTCGACCAACAATTCCTCGCGGCATGAAACCGCGTTCACCACCTCCATCGAGGCGCGCGAGGGTGTGACCACCGGCATTTCGGCGTCCGACCGGGCGCGGACGATCCAGGTCGCCATCGACGCCTCCAAGGGCGCGGCCGACATCGCCACGCCGGGCCATGTCTTTCCGCTGCGTGCCCGCACCGGCGGTGTGCTGGTGCGCGCGGGCCATACGGAGGCGGCCGTGGACATCTCGCGGCTGGCGGGGCTCAACCCGTCTGGCGTGATCTGCGAGATCATGAACGAGGACGGGTCGATGGCGCGGCTGCCCGACCTGGTGGCCTTCGCGCAGCATCACAACCTCAAGATCGGCACGATCTCGGACCTGATTTCCTACCGAAGGCGTCACGACAACCTCGTGCGGGTGCGGGACGAACAGCAGGTCGAAAGCGAGTTCGGCGGCACGTGGACACTGCGCATCTACACGGACGAGACGCAGGGCGCAGAGCATATCGTTCTGGTGAAGGGCGATATCTCGGGGCCCGAACCGGTGCTGGTTCGGATGCACGCGATGGACCCGCTTCTGGATGTGGTGGGTGCCGGACCCAAGGGCCGCGCGGGAGAATTCGGCGACGCGATGGAGCTGATCGCGGCCGAGGGGCGCGGTGTTCTAGTTTTGCTGCGCGACCTGACGATGAAGCTGTCGCCGGGTGACGAGGTTTCTCCCCAGACGCTGAGGCAATACGGGCTGGGGGCGCAAATCCTTTCATCGCTCGGAATCTCGGACATGATCCTTCTGACCAATTCGCCCAAGCCCAAGGTGGTGGGGCTGGATGCCTACGGGCTTTCCATCGTGGGCACGCGCAAGATATCGGAGCTTGGATAAATGGCCGGACATTCCGACAACGACCTGGGGCTGCCCACGTTCGACAAGCCGGTGAAGGTCGCCATCGTCATCGCGGCCTACTACACCTCGATCGCCGAGGCGCAGCTGTCTGCGGCGCGCGGCGTTCTGGAGAAGGCGGGCGTGGCGCACGAGACGATCGAGGTTCCGGGATCGCTGGAGATCGCGACGACCATCGGCATCGCGCATCGGCTGTCGAATTTCGACGGCTATGTCGCGCTGGGCTGCGTGATCCGGGGCGCGACCTCGCATTACGACGTGGTGGTGAACGAAAGCGCGCGGGCGCTCACGATGCTGGGCTTGCAGGGCGTGTGCATCGGCAACGGCATCATCACCGTGGAAAACCGTGACCAGGCGGAGGAACGCGCGGATGCCGCGCGGCTCAACACCGCCGGGGGGGCGGCGGAGGCGGCGCTCCACCTCATCGCGTTGACGCGGCGGTTCGGGCAGCCTAAGGGCGGCATCGGTTTCAAGCCCCGCCCCGATGTGATCGAGTTGGCGGGCGATACGGAAGGTCCGACCAGCGCATGAGCGAACCCGCCAACCCGGTTCCCCGCCCCAAGGGCATGAGCCGCGAGGAAAAGCGCCAGATGAAATCGGCCGCGCGGCTTTATGCCGTGCAGGCGCTGTTCCAGATGGAGGCCTCGGGCCAGACGCTGGACACCGTGCGGCAGGAATTCGAGACCCATCGCTTCGGTGCGGTCTACGAGGGTGATGAGATGGCCGAGGGCGACCCGGACCTCTTCCGCAAGACGCTCGAGGACGCGCTGAACTGGCAGGCGAAGCTCGACCAGATGACCGACCGGGCGCTTGTCGCGAAATGGCCCATCGACCGGATCGACCCCACGCTCAGGGCGCTGTTTCGCGCGGCCGGCGCGGAGCTGATCGAGGGGGATGCACCGCCCAAGGTCGTCATCACCGAATATGTCGACGTGGCGCGTGCGTTCTTCCCCGAGGGGCGGGAGGCGAAATTCGTGAACGCGGTGCTCGACCACATGGCACGCGAGGCGAAGCCCGAGGCGTTCTGACCGGGCGCAAATCTTTCTTTCCGCGAACCTTGCAGTGCGTCGGCGCGTTGCGCATCTGAGCCGGATTATGCGCGGGGTCGCGCAGGGGAGAGGTGTGGGCGCGATGGATGCGATCATGATGGCGGTGGGGCTCGTGCTCCTGCTCGGCGGGGGCGAGGCGCTCGTGCGGGGCGGCGTGGCCTTCGCCACCCGCATGCGGTTGCCAATGGCGGTCGTCGGAGCGGTCGTTCTGGGCTTCGGCACGTCGATGCCGGAGCTCCTGACATCGCTTTCGGCGGCATGGTCGGGGGCGCCCGGCATCGCGGTCGGCAATGTCGTGGGCTCCAACATCGCCAACATTCTCCTGATCCTGGGGGTTGCGGCGCTGATCGCCGTGGTTTCTGGCGATACGGCCACTGCCGAGGATCGGCTCTGGCTCATGGCGGCGACGGCGCTGGGCTTCGGGCTTCTGGTGCTCCGCGCCACGCTGGGCCGGGTCGAGGGGGCTGCCCTCTTGGCTGCGCTTGCCCTTTACATCTGGCGGTCGCTGTCGCGGGACAGCGCGATGGAGCCCGTACCCGTGATCGAAGGCATGGCGGGTTGGCGCATCGGGGCCTTCCTGTTCCTCGGCCTCGGTGCGCTCATGGCTGGCGCGCAACTGCTGGTCACCGGGGCCACGGGCATCGCGCGGGGCCTTGGCGTCAGCGAAACCGTGATCGGCCTGACCGTGGTGGCCGTGGGCACCTCCCTGCCGGAGCTTGCGACCTCCGTGACGGCCGCGCGGCGGGGCGAGGCGGGGCTGGCGCTGGGCAACATCCTCGGCTCCAACGTCTTCAACATCTTCGCGATCCTCGGCCTGACCGCTGCGATCGTTCCGATCCCCGTGCCGGAGGGACTGACCGCCGTGGACCTGGCGTTCTTTGCGGGCTCGGCGCTGGCGCTGATCGGCTTTCTCTTCGCCGGGCGGATCGGGCGGGGCGGCGGTCTGGTCCTTCTGGTCAGCTATGGCGTCTATGTTGCGTGGCTCGCGCTCAACGCCGCCTGATTTTCCGGCAACCACCCGCTGCCGAGGCGGACAGGATGCCGCGCGCCCTTGCGGAATGGCGGATCAATGTTACTTTCTGACTCAACCAAGGGAGATGCAAGATGCCCGACCATATCAAGATGATCCTGCGCCATGGCTTTTTTGGCTTTCTCATTGCGGTTGCCTTCGTGACTGGGTTGCTCGCCTTCAACGTGGCGAACCTCTGGCACCTGGTGACGCATACCGCCGAGGGGCCCATCGCGGTCCTGATGCTTGTGGTGTTCTCCACGGTTACCTTCGGCTCGGTGCAGATCGGATACAAGATCATGAGCATGGGTGAAGAGGATGACGAACCGCGCGGCGGCACGCGTGATCCCATCGGCAGTTTCGACGCGATCCCGATCCCCGTTCGCACGGACGATCGCCGCGCCTGAGACGCGCCTGTTATCGGGCGATGAACACGACAGGAAACCGGTGCTTCGGCGCCGGTTTTTTTGTGAATGGCTGAGGGGAGTGGGTGACGGGACCACACCAACCGTGGAGGCGTTCATTCCCGAGGACCTGTATATACAGGTGGGCGCCAGGTAACCGGACCACGATCCAGCCAGAGCCAGCTCCCTCGGATTTGCTTAAGGCCACCGGAATATTGCCACAGGCACGAGAAGGGCAGTACCCGTCACACCGACATCTAGGGCGCAACGGGCGGCGGAACAAGGGGGGCGCCGTTGCCCAGTTGGTTGCAAATGTTCCGTTAATGTTCCATCTATGGGCGCATGTCCGCAACCGATCCCATCCCCCTCATGCCCGGCCAGCTTCTGGCGCGTGGCGTGTGCCGGCACCTTGCCACCCACGGCTTCGTCACGTTGGAGGAGTTCACCCCCGAACGCGGCAAGCGTCTGGATGTCATGGCGCTGGGACCGAAGGGCGAGCTCTGGATCGTGGAATGCAAGTCCAGCCGGGCCGATTTCGCCTCGGACGCGAAATGGGGCGGGTATCTGGACTGGGGCGACCGCTATTTCTGGGCCGTGGACGCGGATTTCCCGGTGGAGCTTTTGCCGGAGGAAACCGGTTTGATCCTTGCCGACCCTTATGACGCGGAGATCGTGCGCATGGGCCCTGAGACGAAACTGGCGGGCGCACGGCGCAAGGCGGTGACGCAACGCTTTGCCCGGGTGGCGGCGCAGCGTCTTCAGGTCTTGCGCGATCCGGGCGCCCCTTTCGGGGTCTCGTTCTGATCCCGCACGCGGTTCACAGCCATCATCGTCGCGGACGGCCCGATCAACTCGAAGACGACGGTCGTGGCGACCGTCACGGTGAGGATCGTGTCGTGCCACTCCGGGAAAGCCTCTCCCGCCACCAGTGCCATGCCGACGGCGACGCCCGCCTGCGGCAGGAGCGCGGGGCCGATCCAACGGCGTTCGATGGAAGGCAGTCCGGCGAGATGCCCTCCGATCCAGCCGCCAATGACCCGCGACACGGTGCGCAGCACGACAAAGGTCAGCCCGACCGCGCCCAGTTCCGGCAAGCGCTCGACCTCCAGTGCCGCGCCGGCCAACAGAAAGAACATCAGCATGAAGGGCCATTCCATGTGCTCGATCTCGTGGAACGGTCGCTCGTGATGGCGCGCGAAATTGGCGACGACGGCGCCGGCGGTGATCCCCGCCAGCAGCGCCGAGACGTCGAGCCAGATCGCCAGCCCTGCCGTGAGGAACACAACGGCCAGCGCCTCGGACTGCATCGGCTCCCCCGCCGCGACGCGCCCGGTGACCATCGCCGCCGGAAGCCCGGTTACAAACCCCACCAGCAGCGCGCCGCCGAGGTCCTTTCCGGCCAGAAGGATCGAGTTTTCGGGGCCAACCCCGTCCGCGTACGGTCCGGCCACGGCGGCGCCCACGAAAACGAGGACGATGCTGAATACGATCAGGCCCGCCGCGTCGTCGACAGCCACGATCCCCCTGATCCGGTTGGCGAAAGGCCCCGAGGCGTGGGTCTGGGTCAGCACGTCGATCGTGGCCGCCGGTGCCGTGGCTGTGCCGATCGCCGCGAGGATCAACGCAAGTCCGGGGGCGAGCCCGATGGCCCAGAGACCCGCCGCCATCACCAGCGTCGTCACCAGGACCAGAACGCAGGTGATGACAAGGATCTCACGCCCGTGGACGGCGAGGTTTTCGCGCGTGAGTGCATTGCCCAGCAAGAACGCCACCAGCGCGAGCGCGGCCGTGGACACCGTCTCGAACCAGCCGTTCGTTATCTCCGGGATCAGCGAGAGCCCCGCAGGCCCGACAGCGATGCCAATCACGAGCAGGAGCGTCACGCGCGGCAGGCGCGTGCGTCGTGCGGCGATGTCGGCCACAAGCCCGGCAACGAACAGTCCGCCAAGGGTCAGGAACAGAAGCGAAATGTCATCCATGCGCGCCACACTGGGGCCAAGGCCCCGCGCCGCGCCTTGATGCGGGTCAAGTGGGGGTCAGCGCTTCTTGGCGATCTTGCGTGCGGCGGCGGCGGCGGCCCGAAGCTCCTCGGCGATCTCCTCCGCCTCTTCGGGCTCGAAATCCAGCGGCAGGTCGATCCCGTCCCCTTCGAGATAGATCCGCACCATACCCAGCGTCGTCGGCCCGATCTGGATGCTGGCGGCTGTGTCGCTTTCGCTGTCGATGCCCATCTGCGTGTTCCTCGCGGTGCTGCAGGGCTGCGATAGAGGCTTGTATTTGAGGCGACAAGAGGCAAATGCTTGCAGAAAGCAGGGGAACCAAATGCCAAGGTGGGCTTTGCCTGCGTCCGGTCCGAACCCGTGCACTCCTTTGGCGTGGATCTCGTCGAGCAGGAATGGGTCCGCGATCTTTGATTGCGTGGAAAACACGTGGTTTCCGTCCCGTTTTTCGCAAGCAAATCGTCCAGCGCCCTGCATGGGCCCGGCGCCACCGTCCCCCTTGCAATCGTCGCCTCCCGGCGCTATCCCGCGCGCCAGTGCCGCCTTAGCTCAGTTGGTTAGAGCGCTGGATTGTGGATCCAGAGGTCGCCCGTTCGAGCCGGGCAGGCGGTACCATTCACCTACTCGCCCAGATCGAAGGTTTGCAGCACCGCGCCCGAAGCCCTGTCATGGACACGGATGACGCCATCGTCTCCGATGACGACTGCGCGCCCGTCGATGACGCTGAAGCCCACGATGCCAACGCCGTCGGGCGGCGCGTATTCGCCGGGCGCGATCGTCACCGTCTGGGGGGCTGCGTTCAGGCGGATGACAAGCAGCGCGGTGATCGTTATCACCCCTGCGATCATCGCCACGGTCAGGACCGTCACCAGTATCTTGAGAAAGCGCAGGTCACGGGGCAGGGCCGTGGCGTCTTTCTCCTCCGGAGCTTGCCCCATGTCGTCTGCCACGTCGCACACCCGCGTTGTCCAGTTCCGGATCGGTCCCGACCCGGCACCCCGTCTTGATAAGGCACTCGGCCGCGACGTGCCAGAGGCGGCGGCCCTCAGCCGTTCGCGCCTCGCGCGGCTGATCGAGGCCGGCGCGGTCGCGGTGAACGGCGCGGTCGTCACCGATCTGCGGGCGAAGCTGGGCGAAGGCGACAGTATCGAGATCACCGTGGAAGAGGCGACGGAGGTCGATACCGCGCCCGAGGCCATCCCGCTGGACATCCTGCACGAAGATGCCGACCTGATCGTCGTGAACAAACCCGCCGGCATGGTCGTGCATCCCGCCCCCGGCACGCCCGGCGGCACGCTTGTCAACGCGCTGTTGCATCATTTCGGCGGCAACCTGTCGGGGATCGGTGGCGAGAAACGGCCCGGCATCGTGCATCGCATCGACAAGGACACCTCGGGCCTTCTGGTCGTGGCCAAGTCCGACCGCGCCCACCACGGGTTGGCGGCGCAATTCGCCGATCACAGCATCACGCGCGAATACCAGGCGCTGTGCCATGGCGTGCCGGATGCCGCCGACCCAAGGTTGCGCGGGATCCGGGGCGTCCACGTGGGTGCGGGCGGTACTGTCCGTATTTCGACGCATCTCGCGCGCCACAAAACCGACCGTCAGCGCCAGGCCGTCCTTTTCGAAGGCGGGCGCCATGCCGTCACGCATCTGCAGGTCGAGGAGAGCTTTTCCGGTATGGCGGCCCGCGTGTCCTGCCGGCTGGAGACGGGGCGGACGCACCAGATCCGCGTGCACATGTCCCATATCGGCCACGCCCTGATCGGGGATCCCGTCTATGGCGGGCGCCGGCGGGTGTCGGAAAAGCTGCTGGGTCCGTTCGCCGATGAAGTGAACGGGTTCGGCCGGCAGGCGCTTCATGCCGCGACGCTTGGCTTCGTGCATCCCGTGAGCGGCGAGTTTTTTCAATTCAGTGCCGAACTTCCGCCGGATATCGCGCGTTTGCTTACCGGGCTGCGCGACGCGGTCGGGTAATCTGTGCACACATGCACGTGAGAAAAGGAAATCCCGGATTGATGTTCGTTGTGGCATGATGCATAAAACTGAACCGAACGGTGCAGTTTTTCGCGTCTGCGCCTTGACGAAAAGTTAACGAGGTTTACATCAACCCCAATTGCGCGCCAGATCGCGCGCTCGAACAACAGAGGGGGACAATGACATGGCCACCTACGCAAATCTTCCCGCGCCGTCGCCGGAGCAGGGCCTAAATCGGTATCTGCAGGAAATCCGCAAGTTCCCGATGCTCGAGCCCGAGCAGGAATACATGCTCGCCAAGCGCTGGGTCGAGGATCAGGACACCGACGCGGCGCATCAGCTCGTCACCAGCCACCTGCGGCTCGCCGCCAAGATCGCCATGGGCTATCGCGGCTATGGCCTGCCCCAGGCTGAGGTGATCTCGGAGGCGAATGTGGGCCTCATGCAGGCGGTCAAACGCTTCGACCCTGAAAGGGGTTTTCGGCTTGCGACCTATGCCATGTGGTGGATCCGCGCCGCGATCCAGGAATATATCCTGCGGTCGTGGAGCTTGGTGAAGCTCGGCACGACCTCGGCGCAGAAGAAGCTCTTCTTCAACCTGCGCAAGGCCAAGGCGCGGATCGGCGCGCTGGAAGAAGGCGATCTTCGTCCCGAGAATGTCCAGCGTATCGCCCATGATCTCGGCGTCACCGAGGACGAGGTGATCTCGATGAACCGGCGCCTGTCGGGAGGCGACGCGTCGCTCAACGCCACCGTGGGATCCGAGGATGACAGCGCCACCCAATGGCAGGACTGGCTGGAGGATGAAGGCGCCAACCAGGCCGAGGAGTACGCCGAGAAAGATGAATTCACCCAGCGTATCGCGTTGATGGGTGAGGCGATGGATGTCCTTAACGAGCGGGAGCGCGACATCCTCACTCAACGCCGCCTGCAGGACAGTCCGGTCACGCTTGAGGAGCTTTCGGGCGTCTACAATGTCAGCCGCGAACGCATCCGCCAGATCGAGGTGCGCGCCTTCGAGAAACTGCAGAAGCGGATGCGCGACCTTGCCAAGGAACAGGGGATGATGGCCTCGGCCTGATCGGCGCCTGTCATCCCGGAACGACCGGCCGCGCGGACCCAAAGCCGCGCGGCCTTTTTTTGTCGGATGGCCCCCTTGCCAGCAGCGCCGCACAGTTGCCGTGAGGGGTTTCAAGCGCCTGGGGTACACGCTATGCCGGGACATGACCAAAGCTGCAGTGAATTGGGGCATCCTCGGTGCCTCGGGCTTCGCCCGCAAGGTCATGGGCCCCGCGATCAACGAGGCGCGCCGGTCGCGCCTTGTGGCGCTGGCCACGCGTGACGCGGCGAGGGCCGCGCCGTTTTCGGACCTTGCCCCCGGCCTGCGGGTGCATGAGAGTTACGAGGCGCTGCTGGCCGACCCGGACATCGACGCGGTCTACATTCCCTTGCCCAACGCGCTTCACGTGGAATGGACGGACCGGGCGGTGCGCGCGGGCAAGGCCGTTCTTTGCGAAAAGCCGATCGGCCTGACCGCGTCGGATGTTGGGCGGCTCATCGCGCTGCGCGACGCGTCGGGCGCGTTCATCGCCGAGGCCTGGATGCCTGCGCATCACCCGCAATGGCTCAAGGCGCGCGAGATCGTGGCGCGCGGCGATCTGGGGCGGCTTCACACCGTCACCGGCGTCTTCACTTACGGGTTGAGCGACCCTGCGAACGTGCGCAACAGTGCTGCTCTTGCGGGCGGGGCGATGCGCGATATCGGTGTCTATCCCGTGGGTGCCTTCCGCTTCGCCACGGGGCTCGAGCCCGCCGTGATCCGCGCCGAGGCCGAATGGGAGAATGGCGTCGACACCTCCACCTGGGTCGATGCCCGCGCCGGAGACGTACGGTTCCGGTTCCACGTCTCCATGCGTACGACCAAGCGGCAGGAAATGGTGTTCGAGGGGGATGGCGGCTGGCTGACCGTCAACGCACCTTTCAATGCAGCAGAGTATGGTCAGGCCGACATAGTCCTGCGGCAGCCCGAAGGAGCCGATCGGGTTTTCCGTTTTCCGACTGCGCGGCAATACGTGAACCAGGTCGAAGCCGTGGGCGCCACCCTGCTGGACGGGGCCGAGTATCCCATGCCGCTCGAGACCTCTCTGGGTACGCAACGGGTGCTCGACGCCGTGTTCGACAGCCTTGGCATGCATGGTTAGCAGGGGATCCATCGGCGGGGGAAACTGGCGATTGCCGGGGACGGGGTCCTGGCCCTAGGATACACCCGACCAATGGCGGGTGAGGTGCGGCGGTGCCCCGGAATGACGACGACAATATCGACGGGCGGGTCCATGGCGAACAGCCCGGAACGTCCGACAAGGACCACTTGGGGTGGCGTCTGCTCTACGTGATTCTGATCGCGTTCATGCTGTCGATCTCTCAGACCGTTCTGACTGTCCTGACGGTGGTGCAGTTCATCATCATGCTGGTCAACAACGGCGAGCGGAACGCGCGGCTCGCGGATTTTGGCACCGATCTGGGTATCTGGATGGCGAAGGCCGCGCGCTACCAGTCGGCCGCGTCCGACGTGAAGCCCTGGCCCTGGACCGATCTCGACTGAGGTGCAGACTGCGCCCGGTGGGCGCGACCTGCGTCAGTTTGGCCAAGTGAATTACTCGGGATTGACGAATCCGACCAAAGAACTCAGGTTTGGAGAAGTACACCCGTTGAGCAGGTTCCGATGTCTCACTCCTTCCACGTTCCGTCCTTTTTTGCCGTGACACCTCATGTGGGGCGCGCGTCATGATCGTCTGCCACTGCACCAACATCAGCGATCACGAAATCCATTCGGCCATCGACTGGATGCGCGCCGCCGACCCCGACACGATCATCACCCCCGGCAAGGTCTACCGCGCGCTCGGCAAAAAAGCGGACTGTGGTGGATGTCTTTCACTTTTCATGTCAACCATGGCGTCCAGTTCCAGCCTGAAGGTGCCGGCGGAACTGCGGGGCCTGAAGGCACGGAAAGTGAAAGGATAAAATCAATGAAGGGTGATGAAAAAGTCATCGAATTCCTCAACGCGGCGCTTCGCAGCGAACTGACGGCCGTTAGCCAGTACTGGCTGCACTACCGGCTACAGGAGGACTGGGGCTTTGGCCGGATCGCCGCGAAATCGCGCGAGGAAAGCATCGAGGAGATGCATCACGCCGACAAGCTGATCGAACGGATCATCTTCCTGGGCGGCCACCCCAACCTGCAGAAGCTCGACCCGCTGCGCATCGGTCAGAACCTGAAGGAAACGCTGGAGTCCGATCTCGCCGCCGAGCATGAGGCGCGGACGCTCTACATCGAGGCGCGCGATCATTGCGAGGCGGTCAGGGACTACGTTTCCAAGGCATTGTTCGAGGAACTGATCGCCGACGAGGAAGGTCACATCGACTTCATCGAGACGCAGCTGGAGCTTCAGGAAACGATCGGCGACGCGAATTACGGCATGCTGCAGGCGAAGCCGGCGGACGAAGCCGAGTAATTGCGACCTTACTGTTCCAGAGACTGAAAAGGGCGCTGCAGGGAAACCTGCGGCGCTCTATTGTCTTGTAATGACGCTTTCGCCGTCTTGGCTTCCTCGCGCGCTGGTGTCGACATATCCCAGGGCGGTCATGACGGCGAGACCGAGGATGAATGCAAACAATGCCCAGAGGAAGACGCGGTCGAGGTAACTCGATCGCTTTGTGCTGTGTGCTGAAGCCAGATGCATCCGCTGCCCTTGCGCCGGCGCGCCGCGCGTGTGGGGAGACGGGGCGGCGACGGATGCGCGCTGGGCACGGGGCTGGGCACGGGGTGGTGTGGCGGCCTGGTGGGGCGCTGACTTTGGCTCGGTGACGGCCGGCACCTGTGGGGCGTAGACGATCGCCGCTGCGTCGCGCGGGGCCCTGGCCGGTTCTGGGTGGGGCGTGCGGTTCGGCTCATGGGCGGGCACCTCGGCCTCGGCGCGTTTCATCTCCTCCGCGGCATGGGCGGGGACCTCGGGCTTTTCGACGCTGTCCTGCGCCGTCACGGCGAGGGGTGCGCTGCGCTGAAGCATCTGGCGCGCGTCGTCTACGACCGGCTGGTAGTCGTCCGGCAAGGATTCGGCGGATTTCAGAATGTATTTCGCCGCACCGATCTGGAATTGCCGGGCCTCGTCGACATCATCGCACAGGCCCAGCATTTTCGACATCACGAAGAGCGTGAATTCCTCCGGGCCGAAACTGTCGCGCGTTTCGGACATGCGGTCGAAGGCCTCGTCGAGCAGGTCGATCATCGGCACACAGGGACCCGAGATCAGCGCATCGCTGACATGTTCGGTCATCGCCCGGAGCGCTTCGCCGTAATACACGATACGGAAAAGTGCGTCCTCGCGCGCAAGACCGCCGGGGACCGACGCCGAAGGTATGACGACCGATGATGATCCGTCCATGTTCCGTCCCCGTGCGCTCTGCCCCGCGTTCCGAGGCGTGATACGGCGCTTATCAACCCATGCCTTTCAGTAAACGGCAAAACCCGCCATTCGGCAACGGTGCAATGGCTATGTGCCGCCGCATTTGCCGACGGAAGGCCGGGAATTCCGTAACTCTGCACAAGGATCCGCCGATTCGGGGTTCAGCCGCTTCGGGGTGTCGGAGTGAATGGGATCAGTCCTCCATCGCCTCGAGCTGGTCGATAAGGCCCTCGATCATGCCCAGACCCTTGTCCCAGAAGGCCGGGTCGCTGGCATCGAGGCCGAAGGGTGCCAGAAGCTCCTTGTGATGCTTCGACCCGCCCGCTTTCAGCATGTCGAAATACTTCTCCTGGAACCCTTCACCGCCCTCCTCGTAGACGGCGTAAAGCGCGTTCACGAGGCCGTCGCCGAAGGCATAGGCGTAGACGTAGAAGGGCGAGTGCACGAAATGCGGAATATAGGCCCAGAAGGTCTCGTAGCCCGGCATGAACTCGAAGACCGGCCCGAGGCTTTCGGCCTGCACGCTCATCCACAGAGCATTGATGTCATCTGGCGTCAGCTCCCCCTCGCGGCGGGCGTCGTGGAGCTTGCACTCGAAATCGTAGAAGGCGATCTGGCGGACGACCGTGTTGATCATGTCCTCCACCTTGCCCGCCAGCAGCACCTTGCGCTGCGCATCGGTCGCGGCCTCCGACAGCATCTTGCGGAAGGTCAGCATCTCGCCGAAGACACTCGCCGTCTCGGCCAGGGTCAGAGGCGTGCTCGACAGCATCTCGCCCTGTCCGGCGGCAAGGCGCTGGTGCACGCCATGGCCCAGCTCATGCGCGAGCGTCATGACGTCCCGCGGTTTGCCGAGGTAATTCAGCATCACGTAGGGATGCACGTCGGTGACGGTGGGATGGGCGAAGGCGCCCGGTGCCTTGCCGTCCTTGACGCCAGCGTCGATCCAGCCGCTGGTGAAGAACGGCTCGGCCAGTTCCGCCATCCGCGGATCGAAGCCCGCATAGGCGTCCGAAACCATCGCGCGGGCCTCGTCCCAGGGGACAATGCGGGTTTCTTCCATCGGCAGCGGTGCGTTGCGGTCCCAGACCTGCAGCGTGTCCAGCCCCAGCCACTTCGCCTTGAGCGCGTAGTATCGGTGCGACAGGCGCGGATAGGCCGCGACGACGGCGTTGCGCAGGGCCTCCACGACCTCGGGTTCCACGTGGTTGGCGAGGTGCCGGGCTGCCTGCGGGGTCGGCAACTTGCGCCAGCGATCCTCGATCTCCTTTTCCTTGGCGAGCGTGTTGTGCACCCGCGCGAAAAGCGGCAGGCGGGCGCCGAAGGTCTCTGCCAGTGCGCGTGCCCCGGCCTCGCGTCTCGCGCGATCCTGCTCGGTCAGCAGATTCAGCGTCGCCTCGATGCCAAGCGCTTCGCCGTCGACATCGAACGTCAGGCCCGCGATCGTTTCGTCGAACAGCCTGTTCCACGCGCTGGCGCCCACGACGGAGGTGTCGTGGAGGAACCGCTCCAGCTCGTCCGACAGCTGGTAGGGCTTCATCGCGCGCATCCGGTCGAGCACGGGCTTGTAGCGCGCGAGTTCTGCATTCTCGGCCATCACCGCGTCATAGCGATCGTCGGCGATGCGGTTGAACTCGAGGCTGAAGAACACGAGCGGCGTCGTGTAGCCCGTGATCCTGTCCTGCATGTCGGAGATGAACTTCGCGCGCTCCGGGTTCGTGGTCTGCTGGTAATAGCGCAGCCCGGCATAGGACATGATGCGGCCCGCGATCATGTCGATCTTTTCGTGCCGTTCGATGCAGGTGAGCAGATCGGCGGCTGAAAGACCGGCCAGCTTGCCCTCGTAATCGGCCGCGTAGGTGGCGCATTCGGCCTCCAGCCAGTCGAGATCGTGCTCGATTTCCGGTGCGTCCGGAGAGGCATAGAGATCGCTCAGGTCCCAGTCCGGAAGATCGCCCAAGGGTGCGGCGCCGGCCTCGGCGGCGGCATCAGCGGGAAACGGGGCGTTCGGGACGGGAAGGCGCAGGGGCATGGGGACCTCGGTTGGTTGCGTGTCCGTGAAGATATGCGCCGCCCAGCCACAGGTCTCAACCCTTGCGGGGGCTGTTCATTCGGGCGTCGCGCTCGAGACGTCGATCATCGTGCCTTCCGGGGCCCGGACGAGAAGGCGGTTTTGCCAGTGGGGCGTGTCGCGATGAGTGAAGACGACGAACCAGCCGAAATCCGCGTGCCAACTCAGACCGGGGAGGGACCCCCAGTCATGCGCGGATTTCTCGACGCCCTCGGTAAGAAGATCTACAAACGTGTGGGTCATATTTGCCATCTTCGCAGTAGCGCGTTCCGGATTTGACCATACGTAAGTGTACTGAAAGATTCGGTCGTGTATGGTTATACGAATCTCAGTACGCAACTGTACGGAATATGTAATGGCGCGGCTGGAAAAGACGGACTGGCTCGACTTCGCCCTTTCCGAACTGGCGGAAAAGGGCCATGACGCGCTCAAGGCGCAAACGCTGGCGGCGGGTCTTAGCGTAACACGGGGCAGTTTCTACTGGCATTTCGCGGATCTCGAAGCATTCAAGCACGACCTGATCGCCCATTGGGCAGATCGCACCACCGGAGAGCTTGTCCGTGCCGTCGTTCGCGATGGCGATGCGCAGGCGCAACTCCTCGGGCTGATGTCGCGGGCGTTCCGCTCGGGCGCGTCGATGGAACGCGCGGTGCGTGCCTGGGCCACGGCCGATGACCACGTGGCAAGCCTGGTGGCTGCCGTGGACTGGCGCCGCATCCGGTTCGCCGAGCAATTGCTGGCCGCACTAGGCGTCGCCGAGGCCGAGGTCGGGCCCCGCGCGCGAATACTCTACTGGGCCTCGATTGGGCGACTGATGATGGCGCGCCCCGAAGACCAAGGCCTGTCGGAGGCCGAGATCTCCAGTCTAGCAGGCCTGATGCAGTGCTAGGCCTTTCATCCGGACAGTTCTGTCTGGTTTTGGGCTGAAGCCCTAGAGCTCCACGTCCCCGCCTTTTCCGACCTCGGGTTCTTCGCGATCGGGCCAGGGGCGGTCGGGGGAGCGGCGAATGATGATGTCGCCATTCGGCAGCCGCTCGGGCATCTCGTAGGCCGACAGGTCGTCGATCAGAGCGCCGAGCGATTCGAGAAAGGGCAGCATCTCCTCCTCGAAGAAGGGGCGCGCATCTTCGATCATCGGGCGCATGTCGTCCATCAATCCCTCCAGGATCATGCGCGATCCCTCCCGCAGCAGGTCGAACCCCCGTTCGGTGTCGCCTTCATCTTGGGCAGCGGCCGAGGCGGCCATGGCAAAGCAGAGGGTCAGGATGGTGGGTGTCGGTCTCATGCCGGGAAAGATAGACGCTCTGGCGGCCATCACAAAGCCCCTTCAGACTGGCTCGGCCAGATCCAGCGTGACGGGGAAGTGATCGGAGGCGTCGAGCAGCGCATCGCGCAACTCGGGATCCGACCAGCAGGCCGCGTCGTCGAACGGGTGCCAGATGCGCCAGCGCCGCGCCGCGGGCCTGAGCGCGGGGCTGACCATCACGTAATCCAGAAGCGCCGAAAGCCAGCGCCGTTCGCTGAGGATGTAGAACCGCGCCGTTGTCGGCTGGGCGGAGATCCTGCTTTGCAGTGCCCTCTCGGCATGTGGATCATAAAGCCCGATCTCGCCCGCGCCGCCCAGGACGATTTCCACCCCCGAGCGTCCGAAGAGACGTTCGTACTGATCCAGCCCCGGACCATCGTTCAGATCGCCCGCGACGATGATCTGTTCGCCTGCGGCGAGGTGGTCGTCGATCCGGCGTCTCAGCCAGATGCATTGCGCCAGTTGCTTGCGGCGGTTGGCGATCGCGAGGCTCATGGCCTCGTCGGGGGTTCGCGCGCCGTGCGGCGCCTTCGACTTGACGTGCACCCCGATCAGCCGCACCGGACCGAGCGGCGTATCGAGCGCGGCCTCGAGCGGAGGTTTTGAGAAGGTGACCACATCCTCAGTTGCGTCGATATCCAGATCGATGCGGAACGCGCCGTCGAAGCGGGGCGCATCCGTGCGCCCGTGCTTGCCGGTGGCGGGGCCTTTCGGATCGTGCCGCGCGGTGATGATGTCCGGATCGTAAAGCAGCATCAGTTCCTGCTGCGTGTCGTTGGCAAAACCTGTCAGGACCGCGCGTGCCCTGATCCCGGCATGATGCGCGAAAGCCCGCAGTGCCGCCTCGCCATCCTGCCGCCGCGAGATGTCGGGCGCCTCCACCACCATGACAGCGTCCGCATCGATGGCGCGGAAGACCGACGCAAGCGCCTCGATCTGCCGTCCGCGGGTCACACCTTCGCGGCCGGATCTTCCGCCGTCGTGGCGCAGCACGCCGGCGCTGTCGAAAAGTTCGTGAAACCATTCGACGTTGTATGTCGCGACCCGCATCGCTCAGGCGGCGCCCCGGCCGGTGCGGATCCTGTCCCATGCGGCATTGATCGCAGACAGACGTGCCTCGGCCAGCTTGACGGCTTCTTCCGGGATGCCGCGCGCGAGCATGCGGTCGGGATGGGTCGCGCGCACTTCGGCCCGCCAGGCCTGCCGCACGGTTTCGAGATCAGCACGCGGATCGACCCCCAGAACGGCGTAGGGGTCGGGCGGTCCTCCGGGGACGTGGCGCGCGCGCATGCGCTCGAAAAGCGCACCGTCCAGGCCGAAAATCACGGCCACCCGTTCGAGAAACGCGTCCTCCTCGGGGTGATAGGCGCCGTCCGCAGCGGCGATGTAGAAAAGGCCCTCCATCAGGTCGCAAAGCACGCTGTCCTGTCCGCAGGGTTTGTCGTTGCTTCGGAACATGGCGGCGATCCGCTTGGCGTAATCCTCGAACCCGGCCACGTCCTCACGCGCGAGGTTGAACACCCGCGCGGCCGCGCGCTCGTCGGAGGGCGGGATGTGGAACACCTCGCGAAAGGCGGTGACCTCGTCGCGGGTCACGCGCCCGTCGGCCTTGGCCATCTTCGCGCCGAGCGCGATGACGGCGATGGTGAAGGCGACCGAGCGCTCGGGCGGCGTGCGCAGCCGCTCGAAAACGGCGGCCAGCCCTTCGCCCTTGGTAAGCGATGAAAGGGCCTCGGATATGCGGGTCCAGATCGACATGGGAGCAGGTTAGCGCAGTGCGCGCGCGCCGTGCAGGGGCAAGGCCCGGACAAATGGCCTCGGGGACGTCAGAGACGTTTCTGCATCAGGACCAGATCGTGCCAGCGTCCGGATTTCCATCCGACCTCCGGCAGGCGCGCAACCTCGACGTAGCCCAGCGCGGCGTGGAAGGCGACGCCTGCCACGTTCTCGCCCGACACCCCGGCAAAAAGCGAATGGACGCCGCGCGTTCGCAGATCGTCCTCGATCGTTGCCATCAGCGCTCGCCCCAGCCCCCGGCCCTGCGCTTCGGGGATCAGGTGGATCGAGTGCTCGAACGTATGCGCATAGCCCGGTCCACCACGGAACTGGAAGGCAGTGACGAAGCCGACCACCCGGTCCGCGTGGGTAGCCACGTGACAGGGCATACCTTCGGCGATGGAGGCCGCGATTGCCTCCGAATCCTTCTCGATCGTGGTGAAGGTGAAGACCGTGTCGCGGATGATCCGGTTCCAGATTTGCCCGATGGCGGGCGCGTCGTCGGGGCGCGCGGACCGGATCACAGCCGGACCTCGCCCCTCGGTGTGTCGAGGATCGCGGCCATCCGCGGCGCGTCGGCCTCCAGCACGACGACCCGTGCGTCGTCGATCAGCGCCCCGAGCGCTCTGCGCAGAGCGCGGGCCTCGGGCGAATGAAGCTCCAGCCGCTTCAGCCGCACGCCGTGGTCGGGAAGGCGGGGCGCAGGATGGGCGGCCCCTTCCCATTCGATCAGCGCGGGGAAAAGGCCGCCGAAGGGCAGTTTCCCGGTCTCGGGCACGGCCATACGCCACCGCAGGTCGCCCCGTTCCAGCGCCCACGGCACGCCGGTTCCGGGCGGCGCCAGCGCCAGAGCCGCGTCGAGGTCGTCGCAGCGGCAGATCCAAGTGGTCGCCCGTGTGGGACCTGCGAAATTGTCGAGGTCGAACCAGCGGGGCTGCGCCGGGCCGGGCGCGCCGGGCTCGATGGCGATCAGCTCGAAATATTCGTCGTCTCCCAGCGAGAGCAGCCGGTTCCACGTGCCCATGGCGGCATGTTGCCCGCCGGGGGCAAGGGGCACGCCAAGGGCCGCTTCCACCTCCGCCGTGCCGGTCTGCAGGTCGCTTGCGGAAACGGCGATGTGATCGATTGTCAGCATGGGCGCCTCTTTTGTCGGACGGTCTTTTCCGCTTAGCCCGACAAAGAGTGGCGGAAAAGGGCGCGTGACGGTCGCAGCCTGCCTTGCACGCGCTGCCGGATCGGTTTCTTGCTGCGCCCATGAGTGACACATCCGACCCCAAACCCGCCCTTCGGCGCATTGCCTTCGACGCCCGCAAGGCGGCCTTCGCCGAGGCGGATGTCCTTGTCGCAAAGGCAACCGGGCACCTCCTGCAGCGAATGGGATCGCCCGGCGCCCGCATCGTCTCGGGCTACATGCCGATCCGGACCGAGATCGATCCGCGTCCCGCCATGGCCGCCCTGCACGCGGCGGGCGCACGGATCTGCGTGCCGGTCATCGCCGGGGCGGGTCTGCCGCTCGACTTCCGGGAATGGTGGCCGGGCTGCGCGCTTGTCGAAGGCCCGTTCAAGGCGATGGTGCCGGAGCGTGGCGACTGGCTGATCCCCGATGCGCTGATCGTGCCGCTGGTGGCGTTCGACCGTTCCCTCAACCGTCTGGGCTATGGTGGCGGCTTCTATGACCGGACGCTTGCGCGGCTCAGGGTGGCGGGCCGGGTGGAGGCCATCGGCTTCGCCTTCGCCACGCAGGAACTGCCCCAAGTGCCGGCGGATGACACCGATCAGCCGCTCGATGCGCTGGTGACCGAACGGGGCTGTCTGGAACGCATGCCCTAGACGCGCCCCGCGGCCTCGCCTAAGGGCAAAGACATGAGGCTGATGTTCCTTGGAGACGTGATGGGCCGGTCCGGACGGGCCGCGATCACGGCGCACCTGCCGCGCCTGCGCAAGGAGTGGCGGATCGATTTCGTCGTGGTGAATGGCGAGAACGCCACCTCGGGCGCCGGGCTTTCGGCGGCCCATGCGCGCACTCTGCTGGAGGCCGGGGCCGATGTCATCACGCTCGGCGATCACGCCTTCGACCAGCGCGACATGCTGCAGTTCATCGGCACCGAGCCGCGCGTGCTGCGCCCGCTCAACTACGCCAAGGACGCGCCGGGGCAAGGGGCCGGCCTGTTCGAGGACGCGCGCGGTCGCAAGGTCTTCGTCACCCAGGCGCTGGGGCAGGTGTTCATGAAACGGCCCTTCGACGACCCGTTCTCTGCCCTTGATGCGACGCTGAAGGTCTACCCGCGCGGCGGGCTGGCGCAGGCGGTCGTGGTCGACATCCATGCCGAGGCCACGTCGGAAAAGATGGCCACGGGCCATTTCTGCGACGGCCGCGCGAGCCTCGTCGTAGGTACCCACACCCATGTGCCCACCGCTGACGCGATGATCCTGCCGCGCGGCACCGGCTACATGACGGATGCGGGCATGTGCGGTGACTACAACTCCGTCATCGGCATGCAGAAGGACGAGCCCCTGCGCCGTTTCGTCACCGGCATGCCGAAGGACCGTTTCACACCGGCCAGCGACGAGGCGACGCTTTCCGGCGTCGTGGTGGAAACCGACGACCGGACCGGGGCGGCGATACGGATCACGCCGGTACGCGTCGGCGGCTTTCTGCAAGACGCCGCTCCATGACGCGGGAGCGCGCGACCCTGCTTGCGGTCCTGATCCTGATCGGCGGGGCCTGGGGCATCACCCAGCCCTTCGCCAAGATCGCCGTCTCCGAGGGCTACCGGCATTTCGGCATCATCTTCTGGCAATTCACGCTCGGCGGGGTGCTGCTGGCGGCGGTCTGCGGTCTGCGGGGACGGGGCCTGCCCATGGGCGCGCAACATGTGGCGCTTTACGTCGTCATCGCGCTGATCGGGACGCTTTTGCCGAACTCCGCCAGCTATACGGCCGCGATCCACCTGCCATCCGGCATCCTGTCGATCGTCCTGTCGTTGGTTCCGATGATGTCCTTTCCCATCGCGCTTGCGCTGGGAATGGACCGGTTCTCGGCGCTCCGCCTTCTGGGGCTGTGCCTGGGCCTCTCCGCTATCCTGCTGATCGCCCTGCCGCAGACGAGCCTGCCCGACCCGTCGATGGTCTGGTGGCTGCCCGTAGCACTGGTCGCGCCGGCCTTCTACGCGATCGAGGGGAATTTCGTGGCCCGCTTCGGGACCGCCGGCCTGGACCCCGTGCAGGTCCTGCTGGGCGCCTGCATCACAGGCGCGGTCATGGCCCTGCCGCTGGCGATTATGACCGGCCAGTGGATCTCGCCCCTGCCGCCATGGGGTGCGCCGGATCTCGCCATCCTCGGCTCCTCCATGGCGCACGCGCTGGCCTATTCCGGCTATGTCTGGATGGTCGGCCGCGCCGGCGCCGTCTTCGCCGCGCAGGTCTCCTATCTCGTCACCGCCTTCGGCATCCTCTGGGCCTGGGTGCTGCTGGGAGAGACCTATTCGGGCTGGGTCTGGGCGGCCGTCGCCCTCATGTTCGCGGGCCTGTTCCTCGTGCAGCCGCGACCGGCGGCACAGGCGGCACAGGCAGTCTGAGCGGCTCGCCGGCGCAGAGCCATGCAACGCAAGACATCGCTTGCGGGCGCGACGGCACTCGGTGATGATGCCCGCCGGGGCGGGGATACCCCCGGGGTGAGCCAAGGGACGCGCATGGTCGATCTCAACCTGTCACAGACCGGCGAAGGCGTGCTCGCCCTCGGCCTCGTGGCGCTCATGTTCGCGCTTTTCCTGGCCGAACGCTGGCCCACCGAGGTCGTCGCCATCGCGACGGTAAGCCTTATGCTGGTCCTCGGTCTCCTGCCATACGACGCGGCTCTCGGCGTTCTGTCCAACCCCGCACCATGGACCATCGCGGCGATGTTCATCGTGATGGGCGCGCTGGTGCGGACGGGCGCTCTGGACGGGCTGATCAAGCGGGCGGAGGCGGCGGCGAAGTCCAATCCCAAACGCGCAATGGCGATGCTGCTTGGCTTCGTCGCCGTGGCCTCGGCCTTCATGAACAACACGCCGATCGTGGTCGTGATGATCCCCGTGGTGGTGCAGATCGCCCGCATCGCCCAGCGGCTGCCGTCGAAATACCTGATCCCGCTGAGTTACGCCGCGATCATGGGGGGCACGCTCACGCTCATCGGGACCTCCACCAACCTTCTTGTGGACGGTGTCGCGCGCACGCGCGGCTTCGAACCCTTCACCATCTTCGAGATCACGCCGATCGGCCTGATCGTCGTGGCATGGGGGATGATCTACCTCTACTTCATCGGCCGACGTCTTCTGCCGGATCGGACATCGATGGCCGCAACGCTGGGCAGCGGGCGGTCCCGGGCGAAATTCTTCACCGAGGTCGCGGTGCCCGAGGGCTCCACCCTGATCGGGCGCAACGTCAACGAGGTGGAGCTGTTCAAGCGCGACGGCCTGCGCCTGGTCGATGTGCTTCGCGGAGATGCGTCGCTCCGCCGCGACATGTCGGGCGTGGAACTCGAACAGGGAGACCGGCTCGTGCTGCGCACCGACATGGCCGAGGTTCTGGGCCTGCAGCAATCGAAAGAGCTCAAGACGGTCGACAAGCTCAGCCAGGTGCGCACTGCGACGGTGGAGGTGCTGATCACGCCGGGCGCGCGCATGGTGGGCCGCAGGCTGGGCGATCTGCGTCTCAGGCGGCGCTACGGCGTCTACCCGCTGGCCGTGCATCGCCGGAGCCAGAATATCGGCCGCCAGCTCGATGACCTCGTGGTGCGCGTCGGCGACACGCTGCTGCTGGAAGGTGCGCCGGAGGATATACAGCGGCTTGCGGCGGATATGGAGCTGGTTGACGTTTCCGCCCCGTCCGAGCGTGCCTATCGCCGGGGCAAATCTCCCATCGCCGTCGCGGCCATGGCGGGCATCGTGATCCTCGCGGCGTTCAACGTGGCCCCTATCCTGCCGCTTGCCATCGTCGCGGTCGCCGTGGTGCTGCTGACGGGCTGTATCGACGCGGACGAGGCGTTCTCCTTCGTGGACGGTCGTCTGCTTGCGCTGATCTTCGCGATGCTGGCCGTGGGGGCGGCGCTCGATCACACGGGCGCGGTGGCGCTGGTGGTGGGCAGCATGGCGCCCACGCTCGAGGGCCTGCCCCCGGTTCTGCTGGTCTGGGCGGTCTATTTCATCACCTCGGTGATGACCGAGCTTGTGTCCAACAACGCCATCGCGGTGATCATGGCGCCGATCGCCATCGCGCTGGCGGATGCCACCGGCGTCGATGTTCGGCCGCTTCTGGTGGCGGTGATGATCGCGGCCTCGGCCTGCTTCGCCACACCCATCGGCTACCAGACGAACATGCTGGTCTACGGGCCCGGCGGCTACAAGTTCACCGATTTCATGCGCGTGGGAATTCCACTCAACATCTCGCTGGGGGTTGTGGTCTGCCTCGCGATCCCGCTTATCTTCCCCCTGTGATCCGTGAAAGAATCCCACCGATGGCCATACGCCGCCTCCGAGACAAGCTTCCCGACGCCGTCATCATGCTGGCCGTCGTGACCGTGACGGGCTGTGTCGCCATCGGCCAGCCGCGCCCGGTAGAGGTGTCGCTCGACAGAACGGAGCTGTCGGTACGCCTGTCGGACAACACGCGCTGTTCCGGGCCCGTGGCCGCCACGCGCGGCGCGAATGGTCAGGTTCTTGTCGCGGGTGCGGGCGAGCTCGGGGATTGCCCGGTGCCGCTGGCCTACCGGGTCACGGCGGATGCGGGGCTGAACCCGCTGCGCCTCGTCTTCGAGGAGGTCTTCGGCGCCATCGGTCTGGGCGAAGCCATAGCACCCGCGGCGGAGGTCGAGATCATCGCGCCCGACGGACGCCGCTGGCTTTTCGCGTCGCCCCCGGAACGCGAAGACGACTGATCCCGCAGCGCAGCCGGGTGCCTGAAGTCAAGCGCCCGAGCGGTCCGATACGGAGGACCCGGGCGCCTTCCCCTGGTGCGGGCATCGGCTTCCCAGCCTGTACCGCACAGCAATCCGCCACGCGTCACAGCGGCCAGAACACCAGAAGCGCCGGGACCGAGACCGCGATGATCAGGATCTCCAGCGGCAATCCCATGCGCCAGTAATCCCCGAACCGGTAGCCGCCGGGTCCGAGCACGAGTGTATTGTTCTTGTGGCCGATGGGCGTCAGGAACGCTGCCGAGGCGGCGACGGCCACCGCCATAAGGAAAGGGTCGGGGTTGACCGAAAGGCGCTCGGCCATGGTGATCGCCACCGGTGCCGCCACGATGGCCGTCGCGGTGTTGTTGAGGATGTCCGACAGGGTCATGGTCACGACCATCAGGACGGCCAGGATCGCCCAGGCCGGCCAGCCATCGGTCACTGTCACGATCCCGTCGGCGATCAGCGCCGTGCCCCCCGATGCCTCCAGCGCGGCGCCCAGCGGGATCATGGATCCCAGCAGCACCACCACGGGCCATTCGATCCGGTCATAAAGCTCGGACAGCGGCACGACCCGCATCGCCACGAAGGCCAGCGCCACCACGCCCAGCGCCACCGTCAGTTCGATCACGCCCAGCGCGGCCAGCGCGACGGCCCCTGCGAAGACGGCGATCGCCGTCCATGTCTTGGTCTCCTGCGTGACGGACAGGCCCCGGTCGGCAAGCGTCATGCCACCGATCCAGCCGACCACGTCCTCGGCCCGGTCCTCGGGGGTCAGCAACAACAGGATGTCGCCCGGTTCGATCACGGTCTTGCGCAGGGACCGGTCGATCCGTCGCCCTTTCCGCGCGATACCCATCAGCGTGGTGTGCTGCCGCCATGCAAGACCCACCGTCTCCACCGTCTTGCCGGCGATGCGGGCGCCTTCGGGCACCACGACCTCGACCAGCGCCACGCCGTCGTCCACCGCCCGGGCGCCGCTTTCGCCTGATGGCGTGACCAGGCCCTGGCCCACCCGAAACTCGTCGAGCGCGGCCGGGGCGGCCTTGATCGCGAGAATGTCGTCGGCCGCAAGTTTCAGGTTCCGCCCGGTGCCGTAGCGCCGCCGTCCGTCTCGCACCACGCCGATCAGCGCGACGTCCGCCTCGGTTGCCGCCGTCTCGAGTTCATGCAGCCGCGCGCCCACGAGCTTGCCATCCTCGGGGACACGCAATTCGGCGAGATAGGGCTCGAGTCCGGCCATCGGATCGACGCCCACGCCGGAATCGCGTGTCGGGATCAGACGCCACCCGATCAGGGCGACGAAAAGCAGGCCCGCAATCGCCGCCACCCCGCCGACAGGTGCGAAGTCGAACATGGCGAAGGGCGCGCCCAGAGCGTCGCCCCGGAAGGTGGCTATGATGATGTTCGGCGGCGTGCCGATCAGCGTGGCCATGCCGCCGAGTATGGTCGCGAAGCTGAGCGGCATGAGGCTCAGGCTGGGGCTGCGGCCAGCCTTCCGCGCGGTCTCGATATCGACAGGCATCAGCAGCGCCAGAGCCGCGACATTGTTCATGAAGGCCGACATGACCCCGGCGATCCCGCCCATGATGGCGATATGCGCGCCCAGGCTGCGCGAGGCATCCACCAGCGTCCGCGTGATCAGCAGGACCGCGCCCGAGCGCACGAGACCCGCCGAGATCACCAGCACCAGCGCCACCACCACGACCGCCGGATGGCCGAAGCCCGCGAACGCGTCCCCGGCCGGCACGAGGCCCAGGATGACCGCCAGAAGCAGCGCCCCGAAGGCGACCATGTCGTAGCGGAACCGTCCCCAGAGCAGGAGCGCGAACACACCGCCGAACAGCGCGAAAAGGAGGATCTGGTCCTGTGTCATCGACGCCGACCCTAAGGCCCCCGCTTGCGATCCGAAAGCTTCGAAAGCGCGCCCATTCTTCCGCCCCGGCGGCTGTCTGCACGCAAGCCCGGCAGACCGCCACCCGCCAGGCGGGCGGCCCGTATTGCCGCACCACGCGGCCTGCTATAGACACCACCCCAATCAGAGACATGAGACACGAGGCATCCCATGGCGGGTCATTCGAAATGGGCGAACATCCAGCATCGCAAGGGACGGCAGGACGCCGCGCGCTCCAAGCTGTTCTCGAAACTGGCCAAGGAAATCACGGTCGCCGCCAAGATGGGCGATCCCGACCCCGACAAGAACCCGCGCCTGCGAATGGCTGTCAAGGAGGCCAAGTCCAGCTCCGTGCCCAAGGACGTGATCGAGCGCGCGATCAAGAAGGCGTTGGGCGGCGAGGGCGAGAATTACGAGGAAATCCGGTACGAGGGCTACGGGCCCAACGGCGTGGCGGTGATCGTCGAGGCGATGACCGACAACCGCAACCGCACCGCCTCGACCGTGCGCTCGACCTTTGGCAAACATGGCGGCAACCTCGGCGAGACCGGCTCAGTCGCGTTCATGTTCGAACGCAAGGGGCAGGTGAGCTACCCGGCCGATGCGGGTGACGCCGACACCGTGATGATGGCCGCGATCGATGCGGGCGCGGAGGATGTAGAAAGCGGTGAGGATGGGCATGTGATCTGGTGCGCCGACACCGATCTGGGCGATGTGTCCACCGCGCTCGACGCCGCGCTTGGCGAGAGCGAGAGCACCAAGCTCGTCTGGCGTCCGACCACCACCACGGAGCTTGGCCTTGAGGATGCGCAGAAGCTGATGAAGCTGATCGACGCGCTGGAGGATGACGACGACGTGCAGACCGTGACCGCGAATTTCGAGATTTCCGACGAGGTGATGGAGCAGCTCACGACGTGAGCGGTAGACGCCGTCCCGGGGCTGACAGCCCCGCGCCGGCGCCCATGCGCTCCGCGCGGGGGATATTCTCGACCAGAGGAAGGGGCAGTCGGTTTCCGGCTTGGCATCGCGCGGCGGATCGCGGATTGAGGCGGCCCAAGAGTATCGGACGCCCGCAATGACCGCCGCCCTCGCCGCCGGGTTCGCCCTGTCGCTTTCCCTGATCCTCGCCATCGGGGCGCAAAACGCCTTTGTGTTGCGGCAGGGGCTCCGGCGGCTCCACGTCGGGCCGGTCGTCCTCGTGTGCTGTTTGTCGGAGGGCGTGCTGATCTCCGCCGGTGTGGCAGGCTTCGGCGCGCTCGCCACCCGCGCGCCCTGGGCGTTGGAGGCGATGCGTTGGGGCGGTGTGGCGTTCCTGGTGGTCTACGGGCTGCGCAGCCTCCACGTCGCGTGGACCGTGACCGAGGCGCTCGAGACGGGAGGCGCCGCCACGCAGAGCCTGCGCGCGGCGCTGGGCACGGTGCTCCTGTTCACCTGGGCCAATCCGCATGTCTATCTCGATACGGTGGGGCTGATCGGGGCTGTCGCCGCGACATACGGGCCGGAGCGCTGGGCCTTCGGCGCGGGCGCATTGGCCGCCTCCTGCCTCTTTTTCATGCTTCTGGGCTATGGCGCGCGGGGGCTTGCGCCGCTCTTCGCTCGGCCGGCGGCGTGGCGCGTGCTGGACGGGATCGTGGGCGTCACCATGCTGGCACTGGCGGCGAAACTGGCGATCTGGGGCTGACCCTTGCCCTCCGGCGCGTCTTCCGGTCAGGTGCGGCCCATGTCAGGTTCTTCCGCGAAAAAGCCGCGGCCCGCGCCGCGTCCCGGGGGGCAGGCCCTCGTCGGCGTGGTCTGGATGATCGCGACCGGATTCTGCTTCGTCGCGGTCACGGCGAGCGTGAAGATGGTGGGCGACGACGTGCCCGCCGCGCAGGCCGCTTTCCTTCGCTATGTTCTGGGTGCGGTGTTTCTGCTGCCGATGATCCCGTCGGTACGCGCGGCGCGCGTCACGCCGCGTATCCTCAAGCTCTCGGGCCTGCGCGGACTGGTTCATGCGCTGGGCGTGATCTGCTGGTTCTACGCCATGACCCGCATCCCCATCGCCGAGGTCACGGCGATGAATTATCTCAACCCGGTCTATGTCACCGTGCTGGCCGTCCTTGTTCTGGGCGAACGCATCTCGTTGCACAGGGCGTTCGCGATCGTCTTCGCCTTGGTGGGCGCGATGGTGATCCTGCGCCCCGGTTTCCGTGACCTGGACCCCGGTCATATCGCGATGCTGTTCACCGCGGGTTTCTTCGCGGTTGGTTACATCGTGACCAAGATACTCGCCGACGAGGTCCCGGCAGCGGTCGTCGTCTTCTTGCTGTCCATCACCGTGCCGGTCGTGCTGGCGCCGATCGCGTTCGCCGTCTGGACGCCGGTGGGCTGGGAGGATCTGGGCTGGCTCTTCGTGACCGCCGTCTTCGCCACGGCTGGGCATTTCACCATGACGCTCGCGTTCCGGGCCGCGCCGCTGACGGTCACGCAGCCCGTCACTTTCCTGCAGCTTGTCTGGGCGACCTCGCTGGGGGCGCTGGTCTTCGCCGAGCCGGTGGACCTGTTCGTCATCGTCGGCGGCGGGATGATCATCGCATCGGTCAGTTACATCGCGTTGCGCGAGGCGCGGTTGCGGCGCAAGGTTGCCGCGGCTGGCTCGACACCGGGCTACGGGGCTGCCAGCGCCGCACATGACCGCGAGCAGAGCGACATGCGCGATACGCCCGGAAATTGAGCAGGGCGACGGGCAACCGCCCAGCCGGCATCCAACGCGCCACGCTGCAGCGCGGAAACCGAACCCCCATCACTTGTGAGTCACAATCGTCTGCGTTGGCTTGGTCAAGCGGAGGGTTTTGATGACTTTGGAAGCGGTGATTTTCGGAGGCATGGGCAGTCTTGCCGAATGCGCGGAACTGGACCGCGCGGCGTGGAACGCGGCGTTCCGGATGCATGACGTGCCATGGGACTGGTCCTGGGACACCTATGCCGAGCTGATGCGACCGGGTGGCGACAGGCAGCTTGCGGCGCGCTTCGCGGCGCATCTGGGCGAGGTGCTGGAGGCCGACGCGCTGGACGCCACGCATCAGCGTCTGTTCGCGGCGATGCTGGCCGAGGAGGTCCCGCTGCGCCCCGGCGTGGCGCGCGTGCTGGCCTGGGCGGCGCGCGGCGGCGTGAAGCTCGCCCTCGTCAGTCGCGCCGAGCTACAGCCGGTATCGGCGCTCTTGCGCGCCACGGCGCGGGGGCGGGCCGGTATCTCCTTCGACGTTGCGGTCCTGCGCTCGGATGTCGCGCGCATGGCGCCCGACCCCGAGGCGATGCTTCTGGCGGTGGAAAAGCTGGGCGTGGGCCACGGCCGCTCGGTTGCGGTGGCCGACACGCCCGTGGCTGCCGAGGCCGCGCGCGCCGCCGGTTTGCCGGTGCTGGCATTCCCCGGGCGGCTCGGTGAGGCGGAGCCGGAACTGTTCGAGACTGTGCCGATGACCCACGCGCTTTCCCCCGAGGCGCTGACACGGGCATGGCGGGACGGTATGATCACGACCGCCGCCGAGTAGATTGCGCCGTCTGGGGAGGGGCTGCTTGATCTGGCTCAAGGTCGGGTGCCATCGCCGCGTCCTAGGATCGTCCTCAAGGACAAACGGACACGCAGAGGAGGCCCGCGCATGTCGCACACCCCGCACGAACTGGCTGACGATTTCCCGCAGGATGTCGGGAAGATACACGATTTGAAGGTTTCGAACCCGCACTTCGCGAAGCTCATGGAAGACTACCATGAGATCAACCGTTCCGTGCATCGCGCCGAGACCGGGGTGGAGCCTTGCGATCAGGCGGCCGAGACAGCCATGCGCAAGGAGCGGATGCGTCTGAAAGATGAGATCGCGGGCATGCTGGCCAAGGTCTGACACCCGCAGGAAGGGCCCGGCGCGCGGGTTCGGTCACCGGACCCGCGCGTGGATCAGGCGGCGCTGTCTCCGTCCCCATCGGCGGCGGCGTCTTCTGTCCGCCCCTCCACATGCGCCGCGAAGCGTTCGAAGAACTGGTCCGCCATCTTGCGGGCGAAACTGTCGATGAGCCGTGAGCCAAG
>Ga0209947_1000238_pt1 | contig 33708 bp, 23 predicted proteins | sample SalPonR2_B_D2_MG_FD_185706 | JGI IMG/M metagenome (GOLD analysis project Ga0209947, IMG submission 185706) | Salt pond soil microbial communities from South San Francisco under conditions of wetland restoration - Salt Pond MetaG R2_B_D2_MG... ...
AGTCGATCGTTTTGATCTGTTGGTAAATGTCTTGGGTTCCCGTGGTCAAAAACGACCAGACCAACCAGCCTACTGCCAAGAGCAACAGCAGTCCGACGGCGTAGGCTTTGAGCTTCTCACGGTCGCCACCAAGCGGCAGGCGGGGCAGTGACAGGCGAGTTCGCGGCGGTTTGCTGGTCTTGCGTTTGTCCGTCGGCGTTGGGCCGGCGGACGCTGCCCGCCGAGGCGCCTCGGCGGACGCTGCCGCTCCGGTTTGCGGCTCTTGGAGAGTCGCTGGCGGAGCTTCGGTTGCTGGTCCGCCGGCGGGCTCGGTTTGGTCTGGGGGTTGCGATTTGGGGGCACGAATTCCTTGCACGCGTTCGGCTTGTTCCAGCTCGTCAAAGCCGGTCATCCAGTCGGCGATGTCTTCGGCTTGCCAAGCCTTGCCATCGCTCGCCGCATCGATCACGGCCGAGGCTGCGGCGGCGTCTGGGGCCACTGGTTCGGTCTCCTGCGGAGCCGCCCCGGCGGTGCTGCTGGTGGACGGTTCGGTGACGCTCCGCATTTGGACGTCGAAGGCAATTTTGCCGCACCGCAGCTGGTCGCCGTCGGCCAGCGGATGCCAGCAACGCGGCTTGAGTCGCTCGCCGTTGAGTCGCGTTCCGCTGGTGCTTTCGAGGTCGACCGCGTGCAGTTGCCCCGCTTCATGACGCAGCAGGCAGTGACGGCGACTGACGGAGCGACTTTTGGGGCGAATCTGGCACTCTGAATCGCGGCCGATCAGGTAGTAACCGGGGTGGATGCTGACGACGACTCCGGCTCGGCTGCCAGACGCCAACGTCAAATCAACCAGCAACGTCTGCGGTGTTTGGCATTCGGGTTCGTCTTGGGAGCTGCGCAACATCGGGTCCGTTCTTGCCTGTTCTTCGTCGTAGGTTCGCTGAGCAGTGGAGCCTTCGCGAAGGGGTTAACGCTAGTTTGTCACGCCACTGTTGGAGTCCCCGTTCGGGGGTTCGGGCGTGTCGCCGAATCAAGGTCCCACAATGATGATGCCCTTGCCTTCTCGGTCTTCGGTAACTTTGAAATTCGGAGTTTTCTTGGGTTCTTCGCGAGTCATGCCGATGATCGTGATGCTGCTGGTGACGACTGCCGCCAAGACCGCCAGTGTTAATCCCACGCCCAGCAGCAGCGACTGGTTGGCTGAGCGCGTCGAAGCGGTTGTGCCAGCGGGCTTTCCCGGCACGGAAACGCCTACTGGAGGAGCCGCAAAGGAACTGGTCGGCGCCACATACGCAGGGGCTGCCGGCATATTGACCGTGGCCGCACCCAGCGGACCCGGGCCATGGGAACTGGGGGCATGGGAACTGGGGGCATTGGTCGGCGCCGACGGCAAGCTGCCAAAGTCAAACGTGTCGAGCGGATTCGAAGCGGTCACCAGTGGCCCGGACGGTGTGTGAGAACTGCCGCCACTGCTGGTCACCTGCAGACTTAGGTCGTCCGTCGCGGTGTCGCCGGCGGACAACAGCGTCGTCAGTCCGGCATCGGATCCAAGGTTGCCCTGCGCCACGAGGCGCCGCAAGGCGGCCTGCAGATCGCCGCAGGTGGCGATCCGGTCTGCGGGGCGTTTCGCCATCATTCGCATTGCCAAGGCAGCCAGGGCGGGCGGGCAATCGGGACGCAATTCGCGGATGTCCGCCGGCGGCGCGGTCTGATGTTTGGCAATCCGCTCGGCCAAGTTGGTGCTTGGGTACGGAGGCTGTTTGGTCAGCAAATAAAACAGGGTGCAGCCCAGCCCATAGATGTCGGCGCGGCCGTCGACGCTGTGACTATCGAGCGCTTGCTCCGGGGCTAGGAAATCGGAGGTTCCCATGACGCCGCTGCCGTCGGTCGTCAGGTTACCGTCGGATTGGTAGCCGATCCGTGCCAGTCCCATATCGCTGATTTTTAAGACACCGTCTTGGCGTAACATCAAGTTGGAGGGCTTAATGTCACGGTGCACGATCCCTCGGCTGTGCGCATGCCCCAGCCCGTCGGCCGCTTGCAGCAAAGCTTCGACCGCCGCGCGATACGTCATTTGACCATCCCGCGCGACCACATGGTGCAAGTCCATGCCATCGACGAATTCCATCACGATGAACGCCTTGCCGCCCGCTTCTCCAAAATCGTAAGCCTGCACGATGTTGGGATGATCGAGCTTCGCGGCCGCCTTGGCTTCGGCGCGGAAGCGGGCGACGCGCGTCTTGTCCTGCATCGCCGCGACCGGCAGAATCTTCAGCGCGATGCGCCGCTCCATGACCTTGTGTTCGGCCAGATAAACCACGCCCATGCCGCCCGCCCCGAGCGGCTTGAGTAATTTGTAGCTGCCTAAAAAGAACCCTTCGTGATGACCGGCAAGCAACTGTCGGCCTTGCCAGTTGGTCAGTATCCCCGCCCCGATGGCGGCTTTGATGATCGACTTGGGATCGAGCGGTCGCTTTTGGGCAAGCAGCGAGCCGACGACCTTTTTCAAGCTCGGCAGGTCCATCAGTTCGCTTTGCAGCAACCGCGATACAAACTTTTTTGTTTCGTCGGTTAAGCCCAGGCGATTGGTCGTTAACGGTGCGTTATCGGCCATGTCTTTCAAGCGTGAATGCTCCCAGTACGGATTCCGCTCGCCACGTCAGGAGACTGCTGTCGTTCTCGCCGCCTTGGTTGGGGAGGAAGAACGAGTGGTGGACGGTTAGCCGGTAGTCTACGGTCGCAAACGAGCTTGCTTAAAGCGGAAAAGCGGACGGTTGGCTCAGATTCCGCGGCGAGTGTCGCAAAGCGACGCAATCCCCAAAGCTTTCGCCCCTATTGGGAGCGATGAAGTTTTCATGAAGAAACGCATTGGCTGGCAAAATGGTGCCCCAACGCCATCACGGTAGCGTTGGGATTGGCGGCCGAGGGGGTGGGCAGCACCGATGCGTCGATGATCCAACAGCCGTCGAATCCGCTCAGCTTGAGCGACGAAGCCACCACGCCGTGGCTGGTCGGTTGGTCGGCTCCCGCGAATCGACAGGTCCCCTGCGGATGATAGAGCGTCTGAGCAAAACGCCGGACCGCGGCGGCCAGCGGTTCGTCATCGCGCCTGCTCGATCCGGGAGTCTGTTCCGCGACCAGCCACTCGCTGAGCGTGGTCTCGCAAGCCAATCGCCGCGCCAGTCGCACGCCGGCGAGCAGCGTTTCCAGATCGCCGGTGGCCTGCAGATAGCCGGGATCGATGCGCAACGGTGCCCGCGGATCGCTGGCGGTGATCCACACTTCGCCGCGCGACTGCGGGTAGGTGTCGGTCACCGCGATGGTCATCGCTGGTCGCTTCACCTGACCGGGAAATCGCAAATAGTCGGTTGGAGTGACATGAAATTGCATCGGCGTCGGCTGGTCACGGGCCTCGACGGCGACTTCGGCAAAGCCACCCACTTCGGCGATATTGGAGGTCAACGGACCGCTGCCAGCGTGCTGCCAGCGAGCCACATCGCGCGGCGCGGTAGGCATCGTGAAGGGGCTGGTTTCGCGCGTCGTAAAAATCACCGGCATCGCCAAGTGATCCATCAAGTTCGCTCCTACCGCCGGGCAGTCGCGCCGCCGTTCGATCCCCAGACGCCGCAGGCTTTCCGCTTTGCCGATACCACTCCGCTGCAAGATTGCCGGCGAGGCCAGCGCACCGCCACACAAGACGACTCCGCGCTCGGCATGCACCGTTTCTTCGCCGCCTTGACCGTTGTCGATTCGCACGCCGATGACGCGCTGATCGGCGATCTCCAGTCGACTGACCAGCCCCACGCGGTGCTCGACGCGCGCCACCGCGGGCGACTCTCGCAGCACATCGGCAGCGGTGGTCCGCACGCCGCGACGATTCATTCGCCAGTGCGTCAAACGCTCCACGCCCAGACTGGGAATCGCGGCCAAGAACCGCTCGCTGCTCGGCGACAGCCACCGCGGGGCCTCGGGGCGGACCCAGGTGGTGACTTGCTGCAGCGATGCTCGCAGGGCGACGGGCGACCAAGCGGATCCGCCAAGCTGATGCCAACGCTGCAGATCCTCTTCCCGCGGGGGCATCCAAATCATCGCGTTGAGCTGCGAGCTCCCGCCAGGGCCGCGACCGCGTGGCTGAGCCAAAACACGTCCCGCCAAGCCGCTTTGACGCTCCGTTTGGTGCCCCCAATCGATGGCCGAACCGAACAGTTCCAGGTAACGCGCCGGCCGCCGCACTTGCAGGTCCCCGCGCGCCTCGCCCGCTTCCAGCAACAGCACGGTGTGCCCACGCTCGGCCAGTACCCGAGCGACCACACAGCCCGCCGAGCCCGCACCGACGACAATCATCTCAGGACGAGTTCGTGAACGGGTCAAAATGGAGCCGCCTCGTCAGTGATTCGGTTCGAGATTACGATTGTCACTGGTTTCGTTTGTATCACTTTCACCAACCGCTTTTTGCGATAGCCAAAATCAATGTTTGAGACAGTTTCGACGGCCCCACCAGACGCCATTTTGGGTCTCAGTGAAGCTTTTCAGAAGGACACCCATCCAGAAAAAATCAATCTGAGCGTGGGCGTCTACAAAGATGCTCAAGGCCAGACGCCGGTACTGCGCTGCGTTAAAGCGGCCGAGCAACGGATCGTCGAAACCGAGACCACGAAATCGTATCTGGGGATCGACGGATTGCCGGAATACCGACAGCACGTTGCCCAGATGCTGTTTGGCGAGACGATGGACGCCGCACGCTTAGCCGTTGTGCAAACGCCGGGTGGCACCGGAGCGGTGCGCGTCGCCGCCGATTTTGTCGCTTCTCAATTCGCCGGTGCAAAGGTCTGGATCTCGAATCCGACGTGGGCGAATCACCCGTCGATTTTTCACGCTGCCGGCCTCCCTTCGGAAACCTACCGGTACCTCAACAGCGACCGCACGGGGCTGGACTTCGACGGCCTGACCAGCGACTTGGCGTCCGGCCCGGTGCCGGGCGACGCCGTCTTGCTGCACGCCTGCTGCCACAATCCAACGGGTGTCGATCCAACGGTCGAGCAATGGGACCAAATCGGTAGCCTGATGGCCGAGCGGAAATTGTTGCCGATCATCGATTTTGCCTACCAGGGCTTTGGCCGCGGCCTGCAAGAAGACGCCGCAGGCTTACACGCCGTGCTGCGGCATTGTCCCGAAGCACTCGTCTGCAATTCGTTCTCGAAGAATTTTGGCCTGTACAGCGAACGTGTCGGAGCGCTGGCGATGGTCGCCGCGGAAGCCGCCCATGCAACGGCCGGCATCAGCCAGCTCAAGCGGTTGGTGCGAACGAATTATAGCAACCCGCCTCGGCACGGGGCTGCGATCGTTGCCACGGTGCTGTCGGATGCGGCGCTGACGGCGATGTGGGAAGCTGAACTGACCGAGATGCGGCAGCGGATCGCCACCATGCGACAGCAGTTTGTCGATCGCATGACCGGCTTGGGCGTGTCGCAAGACTTCCAGTTTCTGCTCGATCAGAATGGCATGTTCTCGTTCAGTGGTTTGAACCCGCTGCAAGTCGACGAACTGCGGAGCAAACACAGCGTCTATATCGTCGGTAGCGGGCGGATCAACGTCGCCGGCATGACCGAAGAAAATTTGCCGCGATTGTGCGATGCCATCGCCGCGGTGCTGTAAGCGATGCACGACCAAGACACGTCGGTCGAAGTGTTGCGCGAACGCGTCCGCCGGTTCGTGGGGGAACGGGAGTGGCAGAGCTTCCACAATCCCAAGAACCTGTCGATGTCGCTGGCGATCGAGGCGGCCGAGTTGATGGAACTGTTTCAGTGGCTGACCCTGGACGAGGCACGTCAACGCGCCGCCGACCCGCAGTTTCGCGAAGCGATCGCCGACGAGATCGCCGATTGCCTGTCGTATCTGTTGGCGATGGCCGATGCGGTCGGTGTCGACTTGACGACCGAACTGCACCGCAAGATGGAAAAGAACGCGGTAAAATATCCGCGTGAGAAATCGATCGGTCGCGCCGATCCGCCCGAGTCGACGCAAACGCCCGAGTCGACGCAAACGCCGGAGTAGACGCAAACGCCGGAGTAGACGCAAACGCCGGAGTAGACCCGTTCCGCTCGAGCCACTGCACGGGCCACTGCACGGGCCACTGCACGGGCCACTGCACCTCGCTAAGGTGCCGAGCGGGTCCGTTCAGGCAGCGTGATCGACCTGACGCGATCATTCGAAAACGCAGTCCTGTGGGCGATCAACAAAAGCCGACGGGCGATCGACCTTTGTCGAACGCCCGTGCGATTGACTTCTCGGCAGCACCGATGCGATGGGCTCCGGTGCATTCCTGTGCTTGCCTTGCCAGCTTACTGTGGGGCACCTCCGCCGGGCACCTGTTGCAGTCCCGCGGCGTTAGGCCGATTGTCGCCACCGGCCAGCTTGATGTCTGCCTTGGGTTTCATCTGGCTAACAATGTCAGTCCAGAGGGAAGACATGTAGACCTGTGCGACCCGCGGCTGTGCTTGCTGGAAGTTCTCTGCCTCAAACAGTTCTCGGTTCTGCTCGAAAAAAGCCTCCAGCTTGTCCGCACTCAGTTGCTGCTCTTGGAATTTCTGCCAAGCAAGTGAGCCTTCCACTCGTTTCTTAAAGCTTTCGGAAGTGTGGCCCTGAGCATTGAGAAACTGTTCATAGGGAACTTGCTGCTCAGCAAGTTGTTGCTTGACTCCTGCGACGGCAGCTTGGACCTCTTGCTGGTCGACCGGCGGGCCTTGCTTGGTCACGTATTCTTCAACCAAGCGACTATCGATCAGCGTTTCCAAGACTTGTCGCTTGACTTGGGCGACTTGCTCGCCGGCTAGTTGCTGGCCTTGGGCTTGTGCCGCCTGCTGCAACCCCGCAAGGCGTTGCTGGACCGAAGCTTCCAGTTCCGGTTTGGTAATTGGGTTGCCGTTGACAATCGCAACGGCCTCTGGTTGACCCGCCCGAGCCTGTGCTGCTTGGCCTTGAGGCGGTGCTTGGCCCTGAGGCGGTTGCTGCGCATGGAGCGCCGTCAGGCCCGCGCCGGACGTGGCAAACAACATGGCGGTCAGTGTGGAAATGGATACGATCCATCGCATAGTACGATCCTTTCGAGAGATAGAAACAAACAGGTTGACGAAGCGATCGCTGTGGGAGTGCGAACGCCTCGTTGGGCGAAACCGGAAGAGCCGATTCGTCGCCCGATTTTTACTCGCGGAAATCAGAAGCAGAAAACATGGGGAGCCACTTTGCGACGCCGCTTATTACCCGCCGCTCGGTGGATTGAGGTCGGATTCGTTCAGGCCAGGGCCAGCGGATTCGCCGGTAGGTTCGGGGATGCCCTGCATCCCTTGGGGCGGCGCATAATCGTCATTGGGAGGAGGGAAGCCACCTTCGTCGACCTGAGGACCAGCGGGATCGTTCGGGCCGGGCAGCCCTGCCGGAGCACCGTCATCTGGAGGGGCATTGAGCGGCTGGTCGCATCCGGCTGACCATAACAGCAGCGGGGTGATCAACAGCCAGGAGGTAAGCAACCTCATGGAAATTTTCCTGTAGCGATTCGTGTTAGGAGTTTTTGCTACCACAGTCGCCTCGCAGCGATGCCTTGGCGACTCGCGAAGCCCTATTGCAACCGGTATTCCAAAAAGCGGCCGCACGGACTTCTTTTTGCTAATGGAGTCAGGGGCGTGAGGAATGTGCCCGCCTGAGCTTGGGAAATACGCGAGAATTTGAGGTTCGTTTTCAGCGAAGGCATCGGCAAGGAAAGATCCCGGCGGGCGCAGCTCTGGCGACCAACCACCGGGGCGGGGCGACGATGATTGGCCTCCATGATTCGCTTACTGTAGGTTAGGTAGACAATGCTGAACAAAATTTGGACACGAAGGCGAGGCAAGCGGTCCGCCGCAGCCGAATCCCCGGTGGCGTGGACACTCTCCGGCCGAGCGCTCCATGGTCAATTGCTGAGGCAGGCAACTTTACCGGTGATCACGGTCGGCGTGCTGCTGCTGGTAGCCGGTGTCTTTGGGGCTTGGCGGGTTCACCGTTTATACAAGCGGGGCAGCGACATCTTGTCGGAGAACGTTGCCAGCATTCGAGCGGCGGAAGAGTTGGAGACGCTGATGCTGGAGTCGCGTTACCGTCTAAAGCGTTATCTCAACACCGGCAATGAGCGTCATTTGGAAGAGATCGCCGTGTTGCTGCCCACGGCTCAGAAATGGAGGAACCGTGCGGAACAACTGGCCAAAACCCCCTCGGAACAGCAGTTGATACGGCAGCTCAACACGGGGTTTGAGCAACTGGCCGTGCGGCTCGAGTCGCTGGACAGTCCAGGAGGGCTGGCTCTCGACCAAGCTGACCAAGAGACGTCGCGGCACCGCGACTTTGTCCAATTGGCCGACACGGTGATTCCCGACCAGATCCTTGAAAAAACGCATCAATACATCGTCTTGAACGAACGCGAGCTGGCCAACAGCAACGCTCAGAATCAGTCCAGTGCCAATCAGTTGATGCTGGGGCTGGTCATCCTGGGCACCTGCGGCGGGGTGGCTGGATTGTTGCTGGGCTACGTCATTGCCCGTCGCGTTAGCCACACGATTGTCCAGCTCTCCTTGCCGATCCGAGACACCGCCGGCAAGCTGGATCAAGTGGTCGGCCCGGTTGCGGTTTCAGCGGACCCCGATTTTGACGATCTAGAATCGATGCTGCAGACCGTTTCCTCGAGTGTCACGACAGTGGTCGAGCGGTTGCAGGCGAACGAACGCGAGATCTTGCGTGCCGAGCAGTTGGCGGCGATGGGACAGTTGGCCGCCGGGCTGGCTCATGAACTGCGCAATCCACTGACTTCGCTGAAGGCCATCGTTCAATTGGCTGACACGCCGGCGGAACTGACCGACCGCGATTTGGATGTTCTCAAACAAGAGATCTGCCGCCTGGAGGTTTCGGTTCAGACCTTTCTCGACTTTGCCCGCCCACCACAGCCTGAAAAACGAACTGTTGAACTGCGGTCGCTGGTCATCGAGGCGGTCGAGTTGGTCGCCCGTCAGGCACAGCGTAAGTCGATTCGATTGGAATACGAAGACATCGACGACCGTTATCCGGTGATGGTCGATGCCGCCCAGATCCGACAGGTTATCTTGAATCTGTTACTAAACGCACTCGACGCGGTCTCGATTGGCGGGGTCGTGCGTGTGATCCTCGATGTCGAATACGATGCGCCAGTTCCAGGCGATAGGCACAACGACGCACCGGTGGGCTGGAGGGTGCTGCGGTTAGCCGACGATGGACCGGGGTTGCCTGCGGAGATAGAAGATCGCATTTTTGCGCCTTTCACCAGCACCAAAGAATCCGGATTGGGGCTGGGGCTATCGATTTGCAAACGCATCCTGGAGGCGCATGGCGGCACGATCACCGCAACCAATGGCGAGCCCACCGGCGCTGTCTTTGCCACACGCTTGCCGCTGATGGAATACGAATTACCTCCTGCAGAGACTCTTCATGCCGAAATTGCTAATCGTTGATGACGAACCGAATGTGCTGTATTCCTTCGAGAAGGGGCTCCGGAAAAACATCGCTGGCCTGGAGGTCCTGACTGCCGAAACGGGCACCGCAGCCATTAGGTTGGTCGAAAACCAGCGGCCCGATGCGGTGATCCTCGATGTCCGTCTGCCCGACCTGTCGGGACTGGACGTCTTTGAGCGTTTGCGCGAAGTTGATTCGCGGTTGCCGGTCATTTTTGTCACGGCCCATTCCACCACCGATACCGCAATCGATGCAATGAAACGCGGCGCGTTTGAATATATGCTCAAACCGGTTGACATCTGCCAACTTTGTGGTTTGGTGGCCAAGGCGTTCGAGCTCAGTCGGTTGCAACAGACTCCTGCGTTGTTCAACGACACAGATGATGACACCCCTGCGGATCGGATCGTGGGGCGGTCTTCAGCGATGCAGGAAGTTTACAAGTTGATCGGGCGAGTGGCACAGGAAGACATGACAGTGCTGGTCCTGGGGGAAAGCGGAACCGGCAAAGAACTGGTGGCACGCGCGATCTATCATCACAGTCGTCGCAAGGACAAGCCTTTCCAAGCGATCAACTGTGCGGCTTTGCCGGAAGCGTTGCTCGAAAGCGAATTGTTTGGTCATGAGCGTGGTGCGTTCACCGGGGCGGATCGACTTCGGATTGGCAAGTTCGAGCAGGCGCACGGAGGGACGCTGTTCCTGGACGAACTGGGGGACATGAACGTTGCGACTCAAGCCAAGGTGCTGCGTGTGCTGCAGGACGGACGCTTCGAGCGTGTCGGTGGCAACCAAACCATTGAAACGGATGTCCGCGTCATCGCGGCAACCAATCAGGATTTGGAAGCAAGGATCGAACAGGGGGCGTTTCGCAGAGACCTGCTGTACCGATTAAATGGCTTTACCATTCATCTACCGACGCTCAGTGAACGGATCGATGACCTACCATTGCTGGTCGAACACTTGCTCAAGCAGTCGAATCAGAAGCTCAGCAAGCAGGTCACGGGATTGGCTCCCGAGGCGATGCAGTTACTGCAAGCTCATCACTGGCCGGGCAATGTGCGAGAACTCGCCAGTGTGATCGACTATGCCGTCGTGCATACCGTGGGACAAGTGATTACACCGGAGTGCTTGCCGATTGCCTGCCGCGACTTGGGAGGCGTCGCGGACGACACGGAGACATTGCCGAGTGAGTTCGTCGGGGTGCTTCACTTCGTGCGACGACTGCTCCAGTCCGACCAAGGGGATGTCTATCGGCGATTATTGGAAGAGGTCGACCGCGTCGCTCTTCGTGAAGTTTTGCAGCACTTCAATGGAAATCAGGTCCACGCCAGCCAGTGCCTCGGGGTGTCACGCACCACACTGCGTGCCAAGATGGCCAGCCTGCAAGCAAGCAGCGAAGATGCAACGCTGTGCAAAAATGCGAAGTATTGAAGGTACCGGCTGTGCTGCTCACCGAGCGCTGGTTGTATCCTGAGCGTTGTCGCTTGACTGGCCACGATCACTGGCCACGTTCGTCCGGCAAAGAAAAATCTTCGCGAGGCAACGGGTAGAGGCCCTCCTCGGGTTCGCTGTCCATTGGATCGCTCGGACCCGGCAGGGCGTCCGGGGCTCGATCGTTTTGGATCGGATTGATGCTTTCTCCGCAACCGACACAGACCAAGCCCCCGGCCAATAAGGCTAATCCAACACTCCACCGAATCATTCGTTTCTCCCTCTTTACGATCGTGCGACAAAAAAGTGTCGGGTACCTCTTGCGAGGAACTCGCCCTTCGGGTGCTTCGCACAAAAGGTACCCGACACTTATTTATCGCTCATTGCTTAAGCTTTTGCGAAACGGTCTAACGAAGAAAGCAATTTGCATTCCGGTCGCGATGGAATCGTTGCCGCTGGCTGAAAAAACTTTTTTCGTTCCCGCTGGGACGCTATGCTTTGGGCAACGATCGCCTTTTGAGATAGCTGGTGCGGATCTTGTGCGGGCGGCCTACTTGTGAGCACTGACGCTATGTGGATTCGCCTGCGATTCGATATACCCTGGCGTGACCTGATGCTGGCCGCGGTCGGCTGTCTGCTGCCCGGTCGGCAAGCTCTGCTCGAGGCCAAGACGCAGCACACCTGGAGCGACGCGAATGATTGTTTGGTAACCCTTTCGGTCCGTTCTGCGTTTGACTTAGCGCTTCGTGCCCTCGCTTTGCCAAAGGGATCGGAGATCTTGTTTTCGGCGTTAACCGTGCCCGACATGGTTTCGATCGCGCGTGCCCATGGCCTGGTGCCCGTTCCGGTCGACATCGATGACGAAGGCAACCTATGCCTCGCCTCCTTGCAGGCTGCCATGTCTGCTCGCACACGCATGCTGGTGGTGGCCCATTTGTTCGGCGGTCGCATGCCGCTCGACGCGGTTTCGAAAATCCTCCAACAGCATGACATCCTGTTGGTCGAAGACTGCGCGCAGCGGTTTGTTGCTGTCGGGGAACCGGGGCATGCTGCCAGCGACTTCGTAATGCACAGCTTTGGACCGATTAAGACGGCCACCGCACTCGGCGGCGCAGTGGTCCGCGTCGCCTGCCCCGACTTGCGCCAGCGAATGGCGGACCACCTGCAAGGCGACCCGCTGCAATCGCGAGCGCACTTTGCAATGCGCATCTTCCGTTTTGCCGGTCTGAAATTTCTCTCTGGCAAATGCATCGCGAGCCTCTTCCGATTCGGTGTGCGATGTTTGGGACGCGATTACGACGCGCTCGTCAACTCGCTCGGGCGAGGCTTCCCGTCGTCAGGAATCTTGCAGCACATCCGACGTCGGCCCTCGATGCCGCTACTCCGCTTGCTCCGACGAAGGTGGGCCACCTATGATTTTGCACGCATCGAGCGCCGCCGAACGCTTGGACGAGAACTCGATCAACGCTGTGGCATGCAGCGCCCGCCGGAGCACGCGTATTGGGTCTATCCGCTGTTTCTGCCGGGCTCGCAAGCGACTGCCGAAGCACTACAGGCGGCAGGCTTTGATGCCACTTGTCGTTCACGGATGACCGTCGTCCCCGCTGTTAACGGTCGGCCTGGGGCAACGGCGGCGCAACAACGCTGGGACCAAGTCCTGTTTTTACCGTGGTATGCAGAGCTGACCGCAGATGCCGTGGCGACGATGGCCGACGTGTTGGCTTCCGCGATCCATGCCGCTCCCGCGGTCATGTCGAGCGATAGTCGGTCCGAGTTGCTGACAGCGCCTCCTGTCGGTGGCCCGATGCGTGAGTTTTGAAGCTGCGTTCTTTGACTTAGCTAGGGACTGCGAACACAGACCGCTTCACAAGGCCAACGGTCCGGCCGTTGGCTTTGCTGGCTCCGGTACGCTTCGAGTTACCACGAATGGCAAACGGACGCTCTCCAGCTAAGCAAGTTGCTGGACGGCACGGCACGAGCGGACGCGCCGGCGAACGGAGGCCAACGCCATCAGCGACAGCGCGCTCCACAGCACGATACTGCCCGGTTCCGGCACCGAAGCGAACGTCAGGTTGTCGAGCGCGACGAACGTGGGCGTGTTGATCCCAAACGCTCCCATGTCCGAAGAGGCGAATGACAAACCGATCGAGCGAGCGCCTGCCAGACTGGTCAAATCGATCTCCTGCCAAGCGTCGAGAATGTAGTCTTGCGCGTTGTCGGCGAAGGTGAAGTCCGCCAAGTCGACCGTCACGCTGCCGACCGCACTGCCGCTCGCGTCCAGCTCGTCATAGCCGATCAAGGAGACGCGAAAAAAGTCCGCGTCATCCCCGGTGGCACCGCCGAATGGTTTTGCAAAAGCGTCACCGTTTTGCATCGACAATGCCGCGTACGTGGTGTTGGTCAGTTCCACGGATCGCAAGCTGGGGCTGGTCGGCAAATTAAAGTAGGCTCCCGAACCAAAGGCGACCGCATAGTTCTGGCCAGCGGCCACGCCGCCTTTTCCATCTGCGCCTCCGCCAGGAAACGCGGCATACTGGTTGCCGAAACCAGCCGTTGTTGGATCGATGACGTTGCTATAACTCCAGCCGCTCCAAAAACCGCCCCAGTCGCTGTTGTAGTTGTTGTTGAAAAATGCCCCTTGGCTGGTCCAGCCATCGCTGTTGGTGGTGTTGGAACCGTCGTTACCGTTGTAGTAAGATCCGCTGCCCGTTGGGTTCGCCGCGGTAAAAGATGTTCTATCTTCCATGTCAACAACCAAGGCAGCCGACGCGGTCAGTGGCATAGCAAACAGGATTGTGAATATTAAGAAAAGCGTTTTAGTCATATTGGGATTGAATATTTCAGTTTTTTTGAATTGAGATTAAATTTGGAAATCTGGGAACCACGAAACACACGAATAACACGAAATAAATCTTGCTCTCTTTCGTGTCTTTTGTGGTTGCTCTAACTGACTAGGCCCGCGGCTAGCGACTGCGGTTCACGGGTTTGGGAAAACTAGGCCCGCGGCTAGCGCGGTTGGTTCACGGTTTTTGAATAGGTTCTAAAGATTTTCGTTTGGGATCAGCTCTCCGTTGTCGCGTGTAATCAAACTGCCCAGGACCTGCTGGGCAATGGATTCGGTCATGAACTTGGTGTGACCGTCGGCAAATAGCACCATCGCTCCGCCGGTGTGCTGACTGCGAATTTCGTTGTCTCCGATCCAGGCTTGGGAGTCATTGATACCGTGGGCTTGAACGAACACATTGCGGCCGTTGATCCATTCGCTATCGGGGCCGCCGACGTCTTCGGCCACCGCCATCGTCTGGCTCAGCCCATCGCGAACGTCACGAAAGGCAATCGAATGTTCGTATAAAAAGAGACCATCTTCGGGGTCGCGATCGACGATCCGTTCGCCGTACAGGCCGCCGTAATCGGTTCGGCCACGAGGCTGCTGCGTCTCCGGTACAGAAGGGCATTCGAAAACCTGCAGACGTGTTCCGGCCGTCTCCGCGTTGCGTGGATCATCGAACGGAATGGAAAAATCCACGCGGTCGTGCAATGGCTGTTGCTCCAGAAAGGGCAGCAAAAAAGCGGACCATGCGAACTGCCTGTGCGTCGGCGGATCGCCCCAGCCACGCCACTCAATACAGCCGGTTGGCAGCGAACGATGCGTGTTGTGATAGCCGTGCAACGCCAATCCCACTTGGTGCAAGTTGTTCTTGCACGCAACCTTCCGGGCCGCTTCGCGAGCGGCTTGTACGGCGGGCAATAAGAGGGACAGCAAGATGCCAATGATCGCCAGGACGACGAGCAACTCGACCAGCGTCAAACCGCGTTTCGACTCTTGAGGTTGCGCGCCGCAAGCCGATTTTCGCTGTCGGGCAGCGACGACAACGGTGCGCTGTTCGGAGGGTGTCAGTCGCGTCCAACCAGCGATCTCTTGGCGACTGCGGTGACAGCCAACGCAGATTTGCTGGGCGTCCAATTGGCAAAATCCGACGCAGGGAGACTGCACCGGAGAAGCTTGATAAATACGGGATTGTGACACGAGGGATGATCGGCATTCAGTCCATACGTACCTTCAGCCGATCGACATATCACACGTCGATGAAGCCGCGGTGGCGTACGCTCAGAATGGCTTTGCAAAATAGAAAACGTTTCATCCAGCCCAATACCATGCAATCGTCACGTACGAAACGCTGAAAAATGCATAGGACCATTTCAGGCTGCAGCAATCGCCCCAATCCGAGAGGGCACAAGATTACCTATTTCGTGGTAGGTCTTCTGACTCACTGCCGACTAACGCTCGTCGCCTTCTCACCCGCGGAACCGGGCAATGGCATTGTTAAAAAAAGGAAAGAGCATTTGTTTCCGCATCATTAAGAACCTCTCCGAAAACCTTTCGAGTGTCCGCGGCTAGCGCCGTCGGTTCAGGTCTTCGGATGGGTTCTAATGCGGTGGCAGTTCACAGCGGCTGGACCGTCCCGGAATTACACCGGAGTTCCCTGTTCACAAGTCGTGCAGCAGCACGAACCCGTCACCACGAACGCCCACAATGTGCATAGCAACTCCGACGCTGTCAACCACTGCGAACCGCTGGGTGGAAATTGTTTTCTTACTCCCCCCACGCAGAGGTTTTCGTTGGTCGCTGGTGGTTGCCTGCTGTTGGTTTAGGATCTTGCGACAAAAAAGTGTCGGGTACCTTTTGCGAGGAACTCGCCCTTCGGGTGCTTCGCACAAAAGGTACCCGACACTGATTTATCGCTCATTGCTTAATCGCCCGTCACATTCAATTCATACTCGACATGGACGCTTGCCGTGATCGTCTGTTCGCCTGCGGCGATGGGCACCGACCGCGCAGCGGCCATCTGGTAACGCGGTTGCGGCACCGGCGAAGCGCCGCCCTGTTCGCGAATCGTGACCACGCTGCCTAACGAAACGCCGGCAGCTTGGGCGAACAGTTTGGCTTTGTCTCGCGCGTTTTCGATGGCACGTTGCCTAGCCTGTTTGAGCAGCGATTCACGTTCTTCGATCGAAAACTGAATCCCGTTGATACGGTTACTGCCCGCACTGACAACCGTGTCCAGAACGTTGCCCAGTTTGGAAACGTCGTTGACCTGCACGCGAACCGTGTTGGTAACTTGGTAGCCGACAATTCGAGGTGATTGAGGGGCCTCTTGCTGTCGAGAGCGAGGCGAAGGCTGGTCTGGTCGGTACTGTGGCGACACATCAAAGCGGGTCGTCTGTCGATCCTGTTTAGCGATCTGCTGACGATCGAGTGTCTCAAACAATTGTTGCATCGCCTGATTGTTCGCCTGTAAAGCTTGTTGCGCCGTTTCGGCTTCGGTCACTACGCCAAGCGTTATCGCCACTTGGTCCGGTACCGCTTGCACTTCACCTTCACCCGTGACAGTGATCGAAGGATGAGGGCGGTGGGCATGGTCGGAAGATTGAGCCGAGGTGACAGAACTGGCGGGGCCGATGATCAGCGCGATCGCCATTGTCAGCAGTGCCGTCATCCCATGTCGACGTCGCGTGTCGGCGACCGGCTTCTGAAATGTCAGGGAACATCCTCGCCGATCGATTGTTTGAGAGGTTGCGTGGTGCATGAGCCGGTTCCTGAATCGTTGAAGGGAACGTGCGTCAGCGCGGTCGCGAATCAATGCCGTGACCGCCTAGTGTCCCCGCAACGCGTGTGCAGAAGGCGTGCCATACGACGCGTCCTCCAGGCACTCGTCCCACACGTTCAAGTCGACCATTGGCGTGCTGCGCGACGGCTCAATTGATTGGCCTCGGCGTCGTCTACGAAGGTCTCCGTATCGGGATCGAACTCCAGTTTTCGCCCCAGAATCCAGGCGATTGCTGCTGCATGACAAGCGATGTGCGAGTGGCGCATCACATCGGCGTTGGCCACCGTGGCTTGCCGCGTTCGCATGCAATCAAAGAAGTCGCGCGCGTGTGCCGAGACATCCAAACCCCGGATGCGTTTGGTGGGTTCGCCCACTTCGGTTTGCAGCGTTGCCGGCTGGACCACCAATTCGCCTTCGTCGCCGGTCTCCACCCAACCCGCGTCGCCAATGAACCGCACCGGGCATGTTCCTAACCGCGTGATGTAGTCGGGCGAACGATCGCCGAACGGATCGGGCAAGAAATCGATCACCAGTTTCACGCCGTTGGCGTACTGGCAAACGATGTTTTTATCCTGCGGCTGGTACGAAATCGGCATTGTCTGGTCGGCTTGGTTTGCCCATTGGCACAAGTCGACCGTGTGGGCGCCCCAGTCCAACAATCGCGCACCGGAATCGAAATCCCACTGACCACGCCAACGTCCTGCGACATACTTTTGGTTGAAGGGACGCCAAGGGGCGGGGCCCAACCAAAGGTTCCAGTCAACCACTTCGGGCGAGGGTGTTGGTTCGGCCGGCAGCCAACTGTTCTCCAGCACGGGCTGGTAAACCGAGGCGTGCATCGTATGCAATTTCCCCAAGCGGCCGCTGTGTGCCCATTGGACCGCTTGTTGAAAGTTTGGCACACTCCGTCGTTGCGTGCCCGCTTGGAAAACACGTTGCTCCCGTTTCATCGTGTCGGCCAAGCGTTGGCAGTCCGCGATGGTGATCCCGCAAGGCTTTTCGCTGTAGACGTCTTTGCCTGCTTCGGCTGCCAAGATCGAAGCCGCTGCATGCCAGCGGTCTCCGGTAGCGATTAACACGGCGTCGATGTCGTCGCGGTCGAGCAACTCACGAAAGTCGCGATGCACATCGCAGCGTTGGTTGCCATAGTGGCTATCGACCAATTGCTTGCCCGCATTGCGACGACTGGCCTGGACGTCCGCGATCGCCACGCAGCGTACATCGTCGAATTGCAGCATCGCTTTCAAATCATACGTGCAACGCGGGCCAATCCCGATCACTCCCAAACGAATGGTCTCGCTCGGGGCCGAACCTGAGGAAGCCTGCGCGGCCGCTTCCGTGGGAAGGGTCGCCGGCAAGGAAGCCACCGCGGTGACGGCAGCAGCGGCTTGTAAAAAATCTCTTCGTGTCGCTGCGGGGGAGGGACGCATAACGGTTCTCGCGATCAGGTTGGGGGAAGGGCGGAGAGGCCTGGCAGGGGAGGCGGACGGCAGAAAAAGCGTTCTTATTTTAACCAGTTGCCAGCCTGCTGTTGCCACCAGCGGCAATGACGCGCTGCTGCGATCAGCGGGATTGGATTTTGATGGCCAGCCAATACCCGCTCGAGACGAGAGCGAGTGAACCGCGCTGAACAGATGACGGGGGCAGAGCGTAGATGACGGGGGCAGAGCACTTGCTCGCGATTCGTACTAGGAAACTTTCGTGCTGGCTATCGCTTGCACGGGCACGCTTTTTGCTCCGGCAGGAACAGGAACACCCGACTGTTGCAGGACAGGTCTGATCAACAGGATAGGTCCGGTCAGGGGACGCTGAGTGACTTGGCAACGGCGTCCGACAAATCCACCTGGCAACGGGCCTCTGCGGCAACACCCGATTTTGGAGGAATCATGGATATCGACCCGATCCGACCGAGCACTCTCAACGACCTAGCGGCGACCGAACAAGCGCATTGCCTGTCGTTATTTATGCCAACGCACGCGACCGGCAGCGATAGTCGCCAAGATCCTATTCGGCTCGGCAATCTCTTGGATCAGCTCCATGAACAGCTTAAAGCCGAAGGGATGCGACGGCCGGATATCGAAGCGTTGTTAAAGCCGGCTCGTGACGAGGTCAAGCAATCTTCGTTCTGGCAACATCAAGGTGCCGGACTGGCCATCTTTCTTGCCGACGGCGTCAGCCACTTCCTGCGACTGCCCGAGACGGTCGATGAATCGGTCACGATTGGCCCGCATTTCAATGTCAAGCCGTTGCTCGGGGCCTTGGCATCGAGCGAACCGTTTTACGTGCTTGCACTGACGAAGGAGCAAGCTCATTTTTACCGTGGCACCCGCCGAGATTTTGAACAAGTTCAAAACGCCGGTTTCCCGCTATCGGCCGATGAAGTTGTCGGCGTTCGCGAGCCGCAGCAGGAATTGCAGCACCATTCGGGAGTCGCGCCGCACCGTGCGCGTGGCGATCGTGGACACCGAGGCGATACCGGCCAAGCCGACTTCCACGGGCATGGCGAAGGCGAAACGAAGCTCAAAGCCGACACCTTGCATTACCTCAAAACGGTGGCCGACCGCGTGGGCGACTACCTATACGGACTGGATGCGCCGCTGGTGCTGGCCGCGGATGTTTCGCTGGCCGGACTGTACCGACAGGAGCACACCCAGGGGCGATTGATCGAAACAGGGCATGTCGACAGTCCTGCCAACCTGCCGGCGAGTGAACTGCGGCAGCGTGCTTGGAAGCTGGCCGCTCCCGCTTTGGAAGCCGACTTGTCTTCGCTCCTGAACCGCTTTGGCGACGCGGCCTCGGCTGGTAAAGCGGCTCAGGGCGTTGCCGAAGTCGCCTCCGCGGCCGCACAGGGCAAAGTCGACACGCTCTTCTTCGATCCGCGAGCGACGCAGCTTGGCTGGCTGGATAATGGCGGTAGCGAAGCCCACTTGATCCAGCCGCCCGGTGTTGGCGAAGGCCACGAGAACCAGGCGGAAGATCTGGTCAACCGAGCGGTGATCGACACGCTGCGCTCCAGTGGCCGTGCGGTCCCGCTGACTGCCTCGAGCGGTAAAGACGATCGCCAGGACTCGCCAGCACCCCCGAAAGCGATCTTGCGCTATTGAAACATCGCGTCCCCGATTCGCGTAGAATCGTCAGCCTCGTAGTAAACACCACTGGGTGCTCACTCGGCTGAAATGGGGAATGTTGTGACGATTGATGACGGACGTTTGTTGCTAGGCCTAGTCCTCGCAGTGGTGCTGCTGATCGTGTTGATCACGAAGTGGCGTGTGGCACCCTACATTGCGATGCTGCTGGCGTCGGTGCTGTTGGCTCTCATCACGGGACTGGGCTTGCAAACGGCCAGCGAAGCCTTTGCCGGAGGGGTGGGTGGTCTGTTGGCGTCGACCGCTCTGGTGATCGGCTTCGGCGCGATTCTCGGCAGTCTGCTTGCCGAATCGGGAGGGGCCGAGGTGATTGCCAAACGCCTCGCCGGTTTGCTCGGCCCGCAGCGATTGGGCTGGACGATGTTTCTCGTCGGCACGCTGGTGGGGATCGGCGTGTGGTTTACGGTCGGCTTGGTGTTGTTAGCTCCGATTGCCATTACGCTGGCGCGCGTCACCCGCACGAATTTATTGGTTCCCGCTTGCGCGATGTTGGCTGGCTTGTCGGCCATGCACGGCTTGGCTCCGCCGCATCCCGGTCCGTTGGCGGCGATCGAATTATTGGGCGCTGACGTGGGCCGCACGATTCTCTGGAGTCTGCTGGTGGGGATCGTCGCCGGTGCGATCGCGGGACCGATTTACTGGATGTGGATGCCGCGCAGTCTGCGACCGACGCACTTTGCTTCGGCGCCATCCGAGCCGTCCCCAGCAGAGCCCTCCGAGGCTGCCCCGTTGGTTCCTGATTTGATCGGAGGCGAGCCGCTCGGTTCGGACACCGACGCCGAGCCAAGTGATTCGTCGGCGCCTTCCTTAGCAGTCGCTGTGGGAGTGCTGGTGCTACCGGTGGTCCTGATGATTATCGGCAGCGCCGCCGAATCATTAGGCACCAGCTTGAACGCCGATGAATCGGTCGACACGGTGGGGAGGTCTCTCTGGAGCGGACTGGTCTTTCTTGGCGACCCCACGATTGCGATGTTGCTCGGTGTGTTGGTGGCCTATGCCCTGATCGGTAAACAGCGCGGCTACACGACGACGGAATTGTCTTCGATCACTGAACGAAGTCTCTACCCGGTTGCCAATGTGTTGCTGATCGTTGGTGCCGGTGCCGGATTCAGTCGCGTGCTGATCGCGTCGGGCGTGGGCGACACCATCGCGGAGTTGGCTCAGCAACTGCCTTTGCCTCCGTTGGTGTTTGGCTGGTTGATGGCCGCTTCGGTGCGCGTCGCGACAGGCTCGGCGACGACCGCGATCACGACTGCCGCCGGATTGGTCTCGGTGCTGGTTCAACAAGACGACACGATTCATCGCGAGTGGATGGTGTTGGCAATGGGAGCCGGGTCACTGACGCTGTCGCATGTCAACGATGGCGGATTCTGGTTCGTGAAGGAATACTTTGGATTGACGGTCCAAGAGACGTTACGAACGTGGACGGTACTGGAAACAGTGCTATCGATTGCTGCCTTACTTTGTTTATTGATTCTGGATGCCCTGGTTTAACCGATGATGATTTTCGACGCCCACCTTGATTTGGCAATGAACGCGGTCGAATGGAACCGCGATCTGACTCAGCCCCTGACGGCCATCCGAGCTTCCGAAGCTCCACTAAGCGATAAATTGGACCGCGGTCGCGGCACCGTGTCGCTGCCGGAAATGCGGGGCGGCAGCATCGGGTTGTGCGTTGCCACCCTGATCGCTCGCGTCGAACACGACGCCTACAGTCCGGTACAGGGTTGGCGTTCGCAAGCCCAAGCGTGGGCGATGACGCAAGCCCAACGGGCATGGTATCAGTGCATGGAAGAAGCGGGTGAGATGACGCTGATTTCGGACGCCGGTTCCCTCGAGCAGTCGCTCGACGCTTGGACGCAGACGCCTCACCAAACCAATGATTCGTCATCGCTGCCGACGGGCTCCGCCACAGCGCCGGTCGGTTTTGTACTCAGCCTCGAAGGTGCCGATGCCCTGCTATCCTTGGATCACCTCCATCGTGCCCATCAAGCGGGCCTGCGCGCCCTCGGGCCGGCTCATTACGGGCCCGGCGTGTACGCTCAGGGCACCAATAGCGAAGGCGGATTTCCAGCCTGCGGTCGCGAACTGTTGGCAGAAATGCAGGGGCTGGGAATGATTCTGGATGTGACGCACCTCTCGGATGCCTGTTTTTGGGAAGCCCTCGAACTGTACGACGGACCGATTTGGGCAAGCCATCAAAACTGTCGCGCGTTGGTGCCTCACATGCGTCAGTTCAGCGATGAACAGCTTCGCGCTCTGATCGCCCGCGGTGCTGTAATGGGTGCCGCGTTCGATGCCTGGATGCTGACGCCCGATTGGGTGCGAGGAAAAACGACACCGCAAAGCGCGGGCGTGACCCTGGAGCATGTGCTCGATCATATCGACCACATCTGCCAGCTTGCCGGCAACGCCAAACATTGCGGAATCGGGTCCGATCTCGACGGGGCCTTCGGGACCGAACAGACGCCGCAGGATGTCCAGTCGATTGCGGCCTTGGCATCGATACCGGAAAAACTCGCCCAGCGCGGCTACGATCCCGAAGCGATCTACGACATCGCATCGGGGAATTTCGTCCGCTTTTTAAAACAAGCCTGGGCCGAGGGAAGCGAATCGAGCTAAGGCTGGCGACCAAGATGCTGGAACCTTCGGCCGCATCCTCAACCAGGGGTGCGTTCAAAGGTTCCCATCCATTCGGCTTGGTCCAAAATGTGACCCTGCATTTTTTCTTCCAGGGCAGGACGCTTGATGCCTGCCGCCAAGTCCGGCAGTTCGGTATCTAAAGCGTACAGGCGAAAGTAGTAGCGATGCCGACCATGATTTGGTGGAGGGCAGGGACCGCCATAGCCGTCACTTTGGAAGTCATTTTTTCCATCGACTCCGTCTGCTCCATCGCCCGAAACCTGCCTTGCAGCGGCCGGAATATTGAACCGCACCCAGTGCGTAAACGTTCCCTGCGGCGCGTCGGGGTCCTCGACGATCAACGCAAAACTCTGCGTTTCCCGCGGCGGGTTCATCCACGTCAACTGCGGGATCGCTTCGTCTCCTTCACAGGTGCACCGCTTTGGGATCGGAGCCCCATTGGCAAAATCTGGACTGGAGAGGGTAAATTTTGGCTCACTCATCAAACACTTCCCCGGGGAAAGGCAACAATCCAATCGACGGCCTACGCGCTGAGAAGCTTTGCCAGACGGTCGATCTTTTCGGAACGGTTCGACCAAACCGACTTGCAAACGGGGTGCCACGCAACCGCGGTTTCGTGTTGGCGTTTGCCGATGAAAAGTAATGAGCCGAGAGCCTGAACGGCACGCCACCAGCCGCGTTTAACGCAGCGTCAGCCGCAGCCAGCCGTCGTGAGCTGAGGCGTGGACGACTTTTAGGCGTTTTATCGCCTCTGGTAAATCTTCGTCCAGTCCGTCCTCGGGCAGTTTTAGATCGATGCGTTTCGGCAGCGATTTTTCGAGTTCCGGTTGAAGCACGGCCTTGAGGGCAGAGCCACGAAAACCGAACCGCGGTCGACGCGCGTAACGTTGATTGGGCAGCACTTGCGGTGCGCCATCCTTCTCTAAAAACCAGCCTTCTTCGCTTTCCGCCAAGCGATAACTCAGCGAGATGCGGGCGGCTGGGTACTCGACACCTCCGGCAACAAATTGGCGTCCGACGATCTCAAGTTGCATCCGTTCATTTTCGAACACGCACACAATGGGTTGGAAATCATCCAGTCGCACCGCGACACCTGTGGGTGCGGTGGCGGTGTCCTCGGTGGCATCCGCAGAGGAATCTTCAAGCAGTTCGTCGACGTATTGCAGATCTCCAGCAAGGTAGCCTTCGGCGGCATTGTCGATCATCGATTGGTGGATCGCAATCGATATCATTCCGTCCCGCGGTGCAGCGTCGGCCAGCTTGGCTGCCGAGCGGGTTAAGGCGGTCGGGCGCTCGCGTCCATCGAAGGTGAGACGCGTATGGAGTGCATCGGAAGTGGTTTGCCATTGCCAAGCCGCGGGAAAGAGATCGCGCCGCAGCATCGGCAATCGCAACTGTTTCTCGAACGATTCGTCCCCCTCGGCCACTTGTTCAGCGATCTCTCGTTCAAATTTTTCGCCAAAGCTCTTGCGCGCCTTCATGCTCGATTCCTGGTTGGCTTTGCCGCCGCTTTTCTGGATCTGGCGTTCCGCAATCCGTTTGACCAATCGATCGAGTCCGCCGTTAAACTTGGTCGCAATGCCTTTGGTTTGACTCGATGCCTGCGCATCGACCTGCGTCGCCAGATGAGTCAACCCGTCGCCGGTCAGGCGCAGCACGGCAGTGCCGGTTAACTGCGTTTGACCATCGGAGTAGATGCGGACCGGGCCGTTGTAACCGATCGTGTCGGTGCGGAGGACACCGCGAAAATTCGCTTCCAACAAAGCGCCGTTAGCAGACGGAATCGTCCGCAGCCAACCGGTTCCTGTGGTCACTCCCGAACCGATCACGCGAGTCCCCACGATGCATTCATTGACATCGGTTGGATCGTACTCCGGTCGCAGCGTCAACTGTTCGATCAGCGGGGATGCGACGCGAACGGCAAGGTTATTTTCCGCAGGCATCAACATACCCATCGGGGTCGGCTGCGCGTGATCGGTTAACCAGCGAAGATGCTCGGCCACTTCGCTTTGCACGATGCCATCCCAATGCTCGGCCTGCATCAACGTGGCGAGACGCTTGCGTCTCGCCACCGACTCTCTCGGGCCGTCATCGTTCGTTAGAGCGTTCAACTGCGTGATTCGCGGTCGGAGAGCGGCTCTCAACGTTGCGAATTCCGGCAAGTCGAGTGAAGGGAAGTCGGCTGCCACACGATTGAACACTCCCAGCAAATCTGCCAAGGCCTGCCGTTGGCGTTCCGGATCGGTATCGGTCTCTGCCGCAAGGGCGTCCGACAGCGATTGCCAAAGCAAGTAACGTTTCCAAGCGTTCGCGTCGGGACTTCGAAGTAATACCCCTTCGACTTGCCGCATGGCGGCGCGAATGCGTTCACGCTCAGCCAACAGGTCCTCGGGCGTCGGAGTGGCCCAGTCGGTTTCCTCCGCGTCGACCTTCGCAGTTGGTGTTTGAGCGACCGCGTTGGAAAGCGAGACCGCGACCGCTCCGACCAAGAGCAGCAGTAGGCAGCGAACAAGTTTCACGCACTTTAGCGGAAATCGCTGCCTGTGCCGCATTCGGTTGTGATCAAGCATGGTTTCGGTCTCGGTAGGTCGTGATGAAAAGCAAGTTGCACGCAGCGTGGATTGGCATTGGGTGAAAGTGAACCAAAGGGCGGCAATTCGCGGGCGTCACCGTCAAGGCGCACCCGCATTGGCGTTAAGGTGACGGATCTCCACGAGTGTTGGTCCCACTGATTTCCCATGTGTCGTCTTCCAGTAACTTCACTTCGATCACCGCGGTCCCTAACGCCGGTTCGATCGCCGAGAAAGGTGGCAACAGCGCCAACGGCGGTTGGTTCTGGGAGTCTTTCGTCAAGCCGTTCAGCAACGTTGTGTAAACTGATTCGGCCTGTTCCGCCCGCCCGGTACGATAGAGCTCGTAGGTGTTTTGGAAATCGAGTTTCTGCAGTCCGTGAATCCGAATGGCCGGTCCGTTTTGGATGTCTGGTGAATGGTTTGGCCAGCCATCGAGTCGCTGCGAATCGGATATGTAGGGAGCATGCTTTCGGAGTTTGGGCTGCCCGCCGCCACCGATGATATGCTGCTGAATCGTTTTGTAATTCGCGGCAATGAATAGCCGGTCATTGGCGACCATGATGCCGGGCGTTTCGAACGCCGGACCACGGTCGCCAGCCCGGCGGCCGCTGCCCAACTTCCACAGCGGAAAGGAAAAACCGGCAATGCGAAGTTTCACCGCTTCATCACCTTCGACCAGCAGTTCCAACAAATCGGCCACTTCACGATCATCGGATATCTGGATCGCGACAACCGATTCCGCGGCGGTCTCGGAAGCGGGCGGAGTGAAAAAATTAACGATCTCGATGCGAGGTCCGAGCAGCGGCATCAAGTCGGCTTGAAGGTCAATGCCCGGTCCATCGTCAGCTTTGATTCGCTCCAGAATGTTCTCGAAGGTTTCTTCTGTCGAACCTGTGATGCCGCCGATCGCTTCGTTGGCAATGGGGCCCAGGTGAGGCAAAATGGAAAGCAGATTCCAATGGATGGCGGTGTAGGAACTGGTCGCGGCGCGCGGCACCCATTCGCTTGGCAGCACATCCTCCATCGCCTGCCAATCGAGCATCCTCATGCCACCCTTGTACGGTCTGGGAACCCAAACGCGAAATCGGTACCGGACATCTTCGGACTCGCCACCAAAGCCGATCCAACCGCCGACCGAGCGGATCGCATCGAAACCGTGCCGAGCCGCGAAGGTTTCTGAAAAGTCTTCGTACTTGCTGCCGTTGGTGCGATCGTTCAGATACTTCAAGCGGAGCGGGTTTGCGAACAGCCAGACATCGCCTGGGGCCTGTTGAGGCGGAGTAACTGCCTGGACCGTGTTGAGGAAAGCATCGTGCTTCGTGAGCGCTGTCTGCGCATTGGGTGCCGAGCCAAACCAAGCCGTCAGGTTTACGAGATTCGGCCCACAAACCAGCACTTGCTCGGTCAGTAAGAAAGCTACATTTTTCGCGGAGTCGGAATAAGTGATTTGCCAGCCGTCAGCGTCTGCCTGCGATGCGGACTCCACCTTACCGCCCCGTTTTTTCGCAGCCGCAAGTTCTTTCTCGATCAACGCAGACCACTCGGCTTTGCGTTGTGCGACGCCAACCCAATAGCACGTTTCGGGCAACTGTTCTGGCGTTTCGATGACCAACAATGCCGCAGGTCGTTCACTTAGTAAATCGCTGGCCGTTTCCCAAGGCAGCGGAAAGGCCTCGCGCGGATCGAGTTCCGGTTGCTGGTTCTGCAGCGCCTCGCGGAACCGGGCGAACGCGTCGCCGCGAAGTGCCTGCGCGACACCAGTGCTGAAGACCCGTGCTTCGGTCGCTTGGTAGTGATCCGTGGCCACCGCCAGCACGGTGTTGGAAGGCAGTGATTGAAAAACTGACTGCGGGCACTCGGCGCATAAACGAGCGCCTTGCGGAGCGAGTCCGCAAGGCGCCAGCCAAACGCAAACCCCGAGGGCGACTAGCCGTATCGGTTGAAACAGGAACTCAAGCTGCGAGCAGCCGAGCGAGCTTTGACGGCGGAAGGGACTCATGGTTGTTCAGCTCTTAAGCGGTTCACATCATCAAGGAATCGTTGTGCATAGCGGGCGACTGCGGGTTCGGCTGCCGGATGATCTTTTGCAGCCGCAAGCAGTTTTGCGGAACGCGCAAGTAACGTTTGCTTCAGCGGTTCGGCGACCTCGGGCGATTGCGATTTCAGCAGCAGGCCGCGACCCGCCAGCAGACGCAGTCCCGGAGCGAGCGTGCCGCCCAATCGGTCGGACAGTTCGTCCACCGCAGCGTCGTTCGCTTCGCCTTCCCAGATCGCCAAGATTTGCCTCATATCTTGCTGTTCGCTAATCCTGCGGGCTTCATAATGACCAAACAGATCGGTGCAGTTTTGAAAGATTTCGTTCATCAACTCCGCATCGCCACGGTAATCCGCGAAGGACTTCAGAACAACGCCTTCAAACAGAATCAACTTGACCGGCTCCTCGCCAAAGTCATTGATGGAATACAACCGGTACGCCATATTGCGCGCGACTTCGTTGCCCTGCGGCGTCAGGTAAATTGCCGTTGCGATTTCATTCATCTGCTCAGGCGGGATTTTGCTCTCGACGATTTCCCTTGCCGCGGCACCAAAAATCCCACCTTTGGGAATGTGGGCGTCGAATTGCTCCTGAACCGTCTCGTTGGTGAAGGATTCGGTTAGTGATGCCAAGATGCCGTAAATGGAAATGATCCATTGGTGTTCGACCAACGGCATCCCGTGCAAGCGATTCACATCCGGATTACGAACTCCAATCGTTCTTCCATCATACGTCAACCCTTGCTGCCAAAAGGCCTGAGCAGCCGCCTCATTCCCGCGGTCTTGTTCGATGAATCCAGCGACCAAGCAGGCATCCATGAATTGAGAGATCCGCATCCGTTCCGGCGCTTCCAGCAACGCAGTCAAGCGAGCCAGGGCTTGTTCAGGCTGTTGGCGATGAACGTCCAGTCGTGACCGCTCGATATCCAGTGCGACCGATAACGATTCGGGCAAATCCGATCGACCGGAATACTCCCCAAGTAACAGTTCCAGTTCGTTCAGTTTTCGTTTCGCAAAATAGGTCCAGCACAGATCGCTGAACAAATGCGCTGCCTCGCCGGGCAATGCATTGGAATCAGCGAGTGATTCCCGCAGTAGCGTGCGGAGTTCTTCTGTCGCCAGATCGATCTTATCAATCGCACGCCAAGCGTCACATCGCCGCCAGCGCGTGGCGCGTTTCATCACCGGATCGGGTTCCAGCACCCTGTCGAGCTGGACTGCTGTGTCGAGCATCGGCGTATCGCCGCTGGACTGCATGCTGATTCGCCAGCGAGCGCCCTGTTTGCGGAATTCGCTGACCAAACGATTTCGCAAGTCGGCGGGAATCCGAATGGCCACATCCTCGATCGATGTTGCATACAAAAACGCCAGTTGCCGGACCAGCTCGCGAAAGCGTTCGGAGTTGTTGTTGACGAGGTTCAGCTCCATCGCGTCGAGTAGCGCTGGTAAATACCAATCCTCCAAAACCACACCGTCCTGATTGATGCTTGGCGTTTGGCTGAGCAGTCCATCAAGAATCTGCAGTCGCTCCTCGGTTTGCCTCAAGCAGCGACTGCGCAAGTAAAGCGACTCACCGTCGGCACGCGTGTTGAGCATTGTCAGTGCGGCTTGGAAATCGGCTTCACCGATCAAGCCCTTGATGATTTCCGTTTCGGTTTGCTCGACGGGGCGGACGCGATAACCGGCGGTGACATTCATCACGGAAGTCGAGGGGCCAAACCAAATGCCGGGCATCTGGCCATGGGCATAGGGCAAGAAGTCGATGTATTCGACCGATGCGGAGTCGCCGACTTGCGGTTCACACATAGCCCGCAGTCGTTCATCCTCTCGCCGCAACCGAAGTGTGAAATCTCCTGGGCCAGGATTCACCGTCGTTTCAGCCAATAAGGTTCGGCCACGACTGATCAGCAGGCGGACCGGCAGTCCCGCGTCGATTTTCTCCCGCAGCGTGCCATTCTGTTTGATCTTTCGCAGGGCAACCCACGACCAGGTGCCCGGCGTGTAGCCATCGACGCACAGCACCGCTTGGTACTGTTCGTTTTCAAGGTTCGATGCCTGCGGACTGATGGCGATCGCCACCACGGGCGATTCCAAAGAGTCGCGATGAAAGCGCACGATCAGTTCGTGGTTTAGTTTTGTCGGCAACTGCGGGGCGTTGATCGTGACAAATGCGTGTCCCTTTCCGCCAGCCGACCGCACGATGTCGGTTTGAGGTTCCCGGTTCAGTAGTTCCCGATTGCCAGCCGCTTGCAGCACTTCGGCGGCGGACAATTCGGGCAGCATGTTCCATGGTGCGCGGCGGTTGTCGAGCAGCGTTTGCAGTTCTTCTTCCACGCTGGACAGTGATTCGGCGTCGCGTGCCCGCCGCAGTCGCTCGCTCCATTTACCCAGTCGCGTCTGTAACTCCCGCAGTTGCTCGGCACTGGGCGTCGATTGAGTCAGTCCCGCCTTGATTTGGTCGGCAGCGACCGCCAGTGCATTGCGTTCCAGTCGTGCGGCGCGGTCGCTGTCCAAGCGAACCAGGGAAACAAGACGGGGATCGATTTCATCCTGAAACAGCGTTTGGTCAAGCGGCAGATTCTTAGCCGACGTGCGATCGACCAGCGCTTCGAGTTGCGTCGCAAGTTGATTGATCGTGGCCTCGCGAAGTTGGCCGACGCGGTAACGGTCGACTACCACGGCGGAGATGACCGTGATAATGGAAATCATCAGCAGCGCGATCCCGCTGATAATCGAAGCCACGCGGTGTTGGCGAAACCAACGGGCGGCGCGGTCGTACCAGGCTTCCGGCATGACCGACACCGGCGCATCGGCCAGCCACCGCTGGAGGTCTTGCTTCAGTTCGGCGGGCGATGCGTAGCGGCGTGATGGACGCAGCGCCATGGCTTTCATGCAGATCGCATTGAGCGCTTTGGGGACGCGCGGTTCGACGGTCCGTGGCGGTGGAAAGTCACCGATCGTGACGCGTTCAAGCAAGCGCTGGGCCGTTTCTCTCGGTGCCTCCGCTTCGCTGTGGCTTCGCGCTCGGAACGGGGGGGAATTGGTAAGTAAGTGATAGAGCGTCGCGCCTAAACTGTAGACATCGCTTCGCTCGCTCAGTTGACTGAGCTTGCCCGCGGCTTGCTCTGGCGGCATGTAATCCGGCGTGCCGATCACCGAGCCATCTTTCTCGCTGCCGCTGATGCTGCCTGAAAAAGGGACGATCGCCGACTCGGGGATACCGTCCGCCGCCTGGCCTTCGTAAAGCGGCTTGGCAAGTCCCCAGTCGACGACCAAGGTTTCGCCATATTCTCCCAGCATGATGTTGTGCGGCTTCAAATCGCGATGCAACACATGGCGTTGGTGAGCAAACTGCATCGCATCACAGACGTCCAGAAATCGGCCCAGCAGTTCGCGAAACGTCACCATGTCCTCGCCGATCCACGGGCGGTCTGCGATGTGGGTGTGGAAATGACGGATCGCGGTCAACAAGTTGTCGCCTTCGATGAATCGCATCGCATAGAACGGGCGTCCATCGGGATAGGTGCCCAGGCCGTAAACCGGTACGATTCCCGGATGCTGCAAACGCCCCGTGATTTCGGCTTCGACTAAGAAACGTTCGCGGTTGCTTGGTGAATCGGCATACTGATTGAGGATCTCCTTGAGGGCGACGTTTCGATGCAGCGAAGCGTCGTCGGCCAGCGAGACTTGCCCCAGACCGCCACGCGCATGCAGACGCAGGATTCGAAAGCGATTGCGGCCTTCCGCTTCTTGCCCGTCGCCGGCCAGTCGGTTGTGGGCCGATTCCGGAGGCAGCAAAGTCCCATCGGCATCGGTATTCGAATCCGCCCCCTGATTCACCGTTTGATCGAGGGAACCGCGGTACTGCGAGACCGAGTGGATGGTCTGATTCAGCGTCGCATCCTCGAGAGCCGCGACATCGGGCACGATCTGGTCGTAACCACTTAGAGCCGCTAAACCTCCGGCAACCGTGCCGCCGTTGCGACGCATGTGCTCTTGTGCGAGATTCTCTAACAATTCGGCTTGGCGTTCATCTAAATAGCCCAGGTCGCGCATGATTCGCGTGATCTCTGACGTCTTGTCCTGCACCCATCGCTGCATCGCATCAATCAATTGATCGCGCGAGACGAATTCGATCTGTAGGGCTGTTACCGCTAACAACAGGTTCAAATCATTTGAAGCCATCGAAGCTCAATTGCTTGGAGTCACTAGGAGAGTTGGTCGATTCGCTGCCACAGAAGCAGGGGCCCACGTCACCACATAGGGGAGTGTAGACGAATCCCACCCAAGTGCAATCAATTAGCGTGGAGCTTGGGGGAGCGTCTGACCAATTTCCGGACTGGCCTAGTTCCGGACTGGCCTAGTTCCGGACTGGCCGCGAGAAGGTGTCTCGGACGGTGTCGTCGACCAGCACGCACTTGCCGACGATTTCCTGAGGGCCAAATGTGAGGACGAACACGTGGTCGCCCCGATCGGTCATGCCGGGAGATTGCAAGAACCAGCGTTCTTTCTTGGGGGTCCGCTGCGGCACTCCCAAGCCGCCTTCGCCAATATAGACGACTCCGGTTTCGTCTTGCTTTCCGTCTCGGATCGGAACGGTGCGTTTAATGTTGTGCCCGTCGGCTTCGCAAACCAAATCGACGTTGAACTGTTCGAACAACGGGACCCAACTTCGCAGCGCCGAACCGGGTGACTTGACCGCCGGATAAGCCGGGCGGTGGTACTGCGCCAACAGCCAGCGCCGCTTGGGCCGCGACCGCTGCAATTCTTCTGCCAGCCATTCGGCTTGTTTGCCCGCCGTGCTGGTTTCGGTATTGAGGGTCACAAACCGCACCTGAGGCCCCAGATCGATGGCGTAGTAATTCAAATCGTCCGTGGGAAATCCGAAGATCTCGTTGAACGGCTTGCCGCGATCATGGTTGCCGCGCGCCGGGATGATCGGTAGCAACCGCCCGTCGTCGGTGGTCGTCAGTTCATGGTCGGACATCCAAGCCGACCATTGAGCGAGGTTGGTGCCGCTGGCGATATAGTCGCCACCGTGGGCCAGAGCGATCAAGTCGTCCGCAGGCTCGGAATTGGCGAACGAGGCCGCCACCATGTTGGCGATCACCCGATTCATTTTGCGTCTTGCCGATTGGTCGGATCGCGAGTCACCCCCATGCAGCATGCTAAAGACACGGTCTTTCGCCGGAGCGGTCACGAAGTAGAAAACGGGTGACGTTTCTTCATCGCTGACCATCTGAACTTCGTAAGCCGTGCCGGGCTGCAGATCGTCCAGTCGTGCATGGTGGTAATACAGTTCTAAATCGCCGCCGGTATAGCGTCCACTGTCGGCTAACTGCACGCCTTGTTCGGCATTTTGTTCCGCCGTCGAATTTCCCTTCACGCGAAAGCGAACCGAGTGCGACGAACCGCGCTGGGCGGTGCTCCAGGAAACCGTGGCCGAGGTCGCCGGATCACTGGTCCAGATCAGTCGCCACTGAGCTGGCTTGGTGCCTTCGAGCGGAGCATCGGCGGAGGCCTTGCTTGACGCGATAAAGAACGACACGACGAACAAAGAACCGAACAATAATGCCGGCAGGTAAGTCACGCGAGGAAAATTGGAAAGCATCAAGCAGTCACATTATGGCGAGGAGGAACGGGCGGTGGAAACTTTGCTTGCGATTGTAATCGACGATGCTTTGGAGCGGTAAGTCAAGTAGCAAGCGATGGCCAGCGGCGCTCCCCAGTTGGCTGCCCTGATCAGCGTTTCGGGCCACGCCGACAAGCCGCTTGCGGTGATACGACTGACCGCCGTCAACGCTCCCCAGAAAGCCATATAGATCGCGAGCCATCGCCAGCGTGTCGCCAACAACAGGATGGCGACCAGCATGTCGACAATGCCAATCGTCACCAGCGCCGATTCGGCGAAGCTTTGCCCCCATCCAAAGTCGCTCCAGTTCTGATCGGTCAAGAGGATCAAATCGGTAAAGGGGCCGTAGCCTTGCAGGGCCTTGTAACCGTGCAAGAAAAAAGTGACCGCGGCGGCGAGCATCAACAGCCCCAGCCCCAGACGGTGCATCGTCGCCGCAGCAGTCATTCGGCCGTCACGTTGAAGAAACAGCAACGACAAAGGCGCTCCATAACGCACCGCGTACTCGGCTAACGACCACTCCGCATAAATTTCACCGCGCAGGCTGTGCGTGATCGCTAGTGCGAGGACCCACACCGCCACCGTGATCGCGGCGCAAGCTTCCAAGTAGCGGCCGAATCGTTGGCGTCGCTGCGATCGATCGACCGGTCCACGCGGCATTGCCAACCAGCCTCCCAGTACGACGAACAGACTGGCGAGGCAGCAGGCCCAGGCCCCCACATCATCGATTCGCTGAGCAGTCGCTTCGGGCCAACCGTGGTCGAAATACAACCAGCCATAAACATCGCTTTCGGTTTCATGTGAGGAGAAGAGATAGCGACCTCCCACACCGAGACCTTGCAATGCAATGACGAACCGCAACACCCAGTCTCCCCACTGCCAAGATGGCGATGCATGCGGCAGTGGGTCAGTCATCGCAGTTTGTCGATTTTGGCGTGGGGCATTCGGAAGGTGACGCCTAAGTATTCTCGGGCAAGCCGGCCCTGGTCGCAAGCGTCATCTCTCGCAGCGCTGGCGAGGGGTCAGACACGATCGACGATGTCGCGTAAGATGACCATTGCGGCTCAGCAGGGGTCTCGCAATGTCCGGCTGTCGCAATGTCCGGCTGTCGCAATGTCCGGCTGTCGCAATGTCCGGAACGGTGCACAAAGTCT
>Ga0209947_1000241_pt1 | contig 33430 bp, 29 predicted proteins | sample SalPonR2_B_D2_MG_FD_185706 | JGI IMG/M metagenome (GOLD analysis project Ga0209947, IMG submission 185706) | Salt pond soil microbial communities from South San Francisco under conditions of wetland restoration - Salt Pond MetaG R2_B_D2_MG... ...
CCGTCCCTCGGAATTTCACGTACAGCTAAGTACGCTGCATTCCTCGGGATTTTGCGCGCCTTGATCTTGAACTTTTTACTTTGCCATCCTAAAATCGACTTTTTACGAGATTGTCAAGATTGAATTTTTATTTTATTTTCAGGCTATTGAATCCTTTTAATCAAAAAATTTGAAACCCTCCTATCGTTCGAGGCAGCCTCCGATGCCATATGGCGATGAAGCTGACGGCATTGCGTATTGAATCCTTTTTAATATGCTGTTAACTAGAGCTAGCGGCCGTGTTATCCGTCAGGATGAAAAAATCGCCGCAGGCGCCAATAAACCAAAAGGAGCCCCGTTTCAAAATGCAGGAACATCAATTCGCATCTGCCGGTGTGGGGAAATATATCGCCGGTCTGATTATTCTTGTTGTTATCGTTGCCGCCGGTTACTTCGGCTACATCAAAGTTATGGACTGGCATCAAAAACAGGTCGAAACCGCTGTGAAGCAGAAGACGGATAGGCTGACGGAGAAGACATCTGAGCTGGAAAAAACGGTAGGCCAGTTGAAGCAGCAGATGGCGGAGGAAACCGACACGCCTGAAAAACGGCGGGCGGCTTCTGCGAAACAAATCGAGAAGGTCTTCGGGGGGCCGCCTGAAAAGCCCGCCGTCAATACCATGGAGGCAAGGCAGAGACCGGACTGTTACCGGCTGGAGAAAAAAATCGACGCGTTCTTCGAATATTTGGATCGGAAAGAGGCCATTAAAGCCGACGCTGTTGAGGGCAAAGGGGCCCGCCGGGTTTTTGAGGAGATGGTATCGGCGCTCTCCGCGCATCCGCCGATGATCATCGGCGAGACCAAAGATATTGTCAGCCTCATGCACAATCAGGCCCATTTCTTCCGTATATTGAAGAAGGAACGGATCAGGCTTGTCAAGCAGATCTTGAATGTCGAGGCGGGGGTGCTGGAACATGCCATGGGGAACTTCTATGATTATTATGTAAAACTCGGCGGCTGTGGCGGCCAGGATGAAGCGATCGTTTCCCTGGAGACCCTCTACGAATATGCGAGTTTTTTTTTAGATACGCTTTCCGGAAAGAGCTATCTGTTGCGCCGGGAGTCCAATATCCGTTGCCTCACCCGGTATTACAGCGTTTTGGTGCTGGACCAGGCCAACAAGGCCACATTGAACCGGTATGGAATAGATATTCGCCCCCATATTGAGCTGGTCCTCGATGACGTCCGGAGCCAGAACAGCCTGATATATCAGAATAGTTACATTGAAAGGCTCGAGGATTTAGAGAAGAAGTATAACCTAAATTGAGCGATTTTTAAGATCAAAAAATAATTCAATATCCTGAAAATGATATAAAAATTAAACCTTCAAAAAATTGAAACGCTCAATTTAGGTATAAGTGACGATTATTTATCCCGGCTCTTTCGGATCATCTCCCGCCACTGGTGCAGCCGTTCCTTGAGGATCTTTTCATAACCCCGGTCTGTCGGTTCATAAAAAGTGCTCCCCTTGAGCCTGTCCGGCAGGTAATCCTGAGGGGTGACGCCCCCCGGATAATCGTGCGGATATTTGTACCCTTCGCCATAGCCTTCCTCTTCCATGAGGCGGGTAGGGGCGTTGCGGATGGGGTAGGGCACGGCAAGGGCGCCGGTTTTTTCTATGGTTTTCTGGATTTGTCCATAAGCCGTGTAGATGCGGTTGCTTTTAGGCGCGCAGGCGAGGTAGGCGGCCGCCTGCGCAAGGCTTAAATCGCCTTCGGGGGAGCCCAGAAACCGGTAGGCCGCCATCGCGTCCATGGCAACAGATAGTGCCCGGGGATCGGCATTGCCGATATCTTCAGAGGCGAACCGCACCATGCGGCGGGCGATGTAGTATGGGTCCTCGCCGGCTGACAGCATCCGAGCCAGCCAATAAAGGGAGGCGTCCGGATCGCTGCCGCGCAGGCTTTTATGAAATGCGGAGATGAGATTGTAATGCGCCTCTCCGGATTTGTCGTGGGAAAGCGCCCTTCGCTGCAGCGCGGTTTCCACGTCCTCCCGGGCGATTTCGGCTCTTCCGGCGGATTGAGCCGTAAAGGCCGCGATCTCTAATGCGTTCAAGGCGGCCCGTCCGTCGCCGTCAGAGATGGAAACGATATGTTTAAGAGCGGCATCCGAGAGCGTCAGCCCGGCATCGCCCAGTCCCTTTTCCCTATCGGAGATGGCCCTTGCCAAAAGTTTTTGAAGGGCCTCATCAGAGAGGGCATAGAGGGGAATCATCTGACATCTGGATAAAAGCGCGGCGATGACCTCAAAAGAGGGGTTCTCCGTAGTGGCCCCGATCAGGGTGATCAGGCCGCTTTCCACATGATGGAGGAAGGCATCCTGCTGGGACTTGTTAAACCGGTGGATTTCATCCACAAACAGGATGGTTCGGTTTTGATAGAGCTTTCGCTGCTCCCTGGCCGTTTCAATGACGTCCCTGATGTCTTTGACGCCGGTAAGAACCGCCGAAATATGGACGAAATGGCAGCTCGTCTGTTCGGCGATGATCCGGGCGATGGTGGTCTTGCCGGATCCAGGGGGGCCCCATAGGATCATGGAAAAAAGATGGTCGCTGGTTACGGCGTTCCGGATCAGGGTGCCACTGCCAACCGCTTGGTCCTGGCCGATCAATTCGTCCAGAATTTTCGGCCGCATCCGGTCGGCGAGGGGACGCGAGGCCTCGGCGGCCTTTTTGGATTGATGTTCAAAAAGATCTCGGGTCTCGTTGGAATCCTCGGATGACATGTAAGAGAAGCCTTGATCGATCAGGCCCGTTTCCGGGTTCTGCGATTTTTGGGGGGCGATCGCCTTTTTTCCCGAGGCGTCTCGGATCCGCCCCTTTTTCTGAAATACAGCCGAACGGGCACCTGGTCGAGACCGGTTTCCGATCGGATCTGGTTGATAAGATAGCGCCTGTATGAAAAATGGACCCCTTCCGGGAAATTGACAAAGCATACGAAGGTCGGCGGCCGGGTCGATACCTGCGTGGCGTAGTAGAACTTCAGGCGTTTGCCCCGGAAAAGGGAGGGCTCGGTGCGGCAGGTAGCCTGTTCGATGATTTTGTTCAAGGAGGCGGTGGCGATCCGGCGGCTGTATTGATCATAGACCGTATCCACCACCTCGAAAATTTTCCGGACGCGTTTGCCGGTTAAGGCCGATACCGTGAGGACCGGCGCAAAGCTCAAATACTTGGCTTCGCTTCTTAGCCAATCCATCATACGCTGCATGGTCCGGCTGTCTTTTTCAACGATATCCCATTTGTTCAAAACAAAGATGCAGCCCCTGCCCTGTTCAAAGGCGTAGCCCGCAATTTTGACGTCCTGGTCGGTGATGCCCTCATGCCCGTCCAGCAGGATAAGCACCACATCTGAGCGCTCGATGCTTTTTAACGCCTTGATGATTGAATATTTTTCAATTTTTTTGGATACCCGGCTTTTTCTGCGGATCCCCGCCGTGTCGATAAAAATGTAACGCCTGCCGTTCACCGAGAATTCCGTATCAATCGCATCCCGGGTGGTACCGGGTTGACTGCTCACCAGCACCCGGTCTTCACCGAGGATCCGGTTGACCAGGGATGATTTGCCCACGTTTGGACGGCCGATAACCGCGATTCTCACTGCATCGGTTTCCGGTTCGGCTTCGGCGGCGGGAAGTTTGGCGGTTAATTCGTCGAGAAGATCGTAAATACCGTAGCCGTGGGCGGAGGAAATCGGAAACAGCGTTTCCACGCCGAGCTCGTAAAAGGGGTAGCAGCGCTCTTCCCGGGCTTCGCTGTCGATTTTGTTTACCGCATGGATAAGGGGGATCTCAAATGACTGGGCAAGCTCCAAGAGTTCCCGGTCATGCGGGGAGGGCCCGGTTTTGCCGTCAAGCAGCAGAATGGCGGCATCCGCTTCGCTGATCGCCTGCTCGACCTGCCGGCGGCTCATAGCGGTATACTCATCCTCGGCTCCGGCAAATCCGCCGGTATCAATCAGGGTAAATGCCACTTGGTTCCATTCGGCGCTTCCGTAATGCCGGTCTCTGGTAACCCCCGGAAAAGCGTCGACCAAAGCGTCAGAAGATCGCGTAATACGGTTGAAAAAGGTGGATTTTCCGGCATTCGGGCGTCCGATAACCGCAACAACAGGTTTCATATATTTACGGGAACAGGCATCCTTTAGTGCCGGTGACAATCGGTGTCAGATTTTATAGATGATGCGTTCCTCGGTTATGATGATATCCACGAACTTATCGTGGGCCTCCATGGGAACCATCTGGGTGATCTGATCCTCGAAGGCAAAGGCGACTTTTCTGGCCGTTACCGGAAGCTTGGGGATGATTCGGTCGTATCGGCCGGCACCGGTTCCAAGGCGGCCGCCCTTTTCGTCAAAAGCCACTCCCGGTATAATGGCAATATCAATATTTTCCATCGAGACCGGTTTACAGCGCTCCGGATTCGGTTCCAGCACATTGCCGGCCCCCTTTTTCAGATCCGCATCCACATCCTGTATTTTATAGAATTTGGCGCCCCCGTTGGAATTGTCAAACACGGGCAGAATAATATTTTTGGCGCTGTCCATGCATCGGCGGATAATATGGCCGGTAGCCACTTCATGCTGCTGGCTAATGTATAGCAGAGACACTTCCGCTTCAATAAAGTTGGCAAACTCAAACAACTGGGCTTCTATCGCCTTCAGTTTTTTTTGGATTTCCTCGCGGGAGAGGGTATCCAGTTTTTTTTCGATCAGTTTGCGCAGTTCATATTTTTTGTCTTTGACATCCTCCATCAATCTTTTCTCCATTAAAAGAAAATATATATCCTTCTATACCTGATTTTTTCAAAATTTTCAATAATTATTGACGACTCAGGTGATGGGTGATAATTTTAAATATTTTATAGTTATTTATATATATTCCAAATAATAAAATATAGGTATTCTATGCTGGAAATCAAGTACGTCCGAGAAAATTTATCTGCAGTTTCGGATGCTTTGGAAAAACGTGGGGATTCCGCCGATCTTGATGCGTTTCAGGCCGCGGATGGCCGACGCCGCGAAATTCTCGCCGAGATGGAGGCCTTGCGGCATCGTAAGAACGTCATGTCCGACGAGATCGCGAAAAAGAAAAAAAACGGTGTGGATACCGAGGATCAAGTCACCGAGATGCGCGGGGTCGCAAACAGGATTAAACAAATGCAGCAGGAGCTGACGGAATGCGAGGAGGCGATACACGAAATTATGATTCGCATTCCGAATATCCCCGAGGCATCGGTTCCGTTTGGCCAGGACGATACAGAGAATCGGCTGGTCAAGTGCGAAGGGGAAAAGCGCGTCTTTGATTTCGAGCCCCAGGCCCACTGGGATATTGGCGAGGCCTTAGGAATCCTTGATTTCGAGCGGGCGGCAAAAATCACGGGGGCCCGTTTCCCCCTGTATTTCGGGGTAGGCGCGCAGCTGGAGCGGGCGCTGATTTCCTTTATGTTAGACCTTCATATCGGGGAGAACGGCTATACCGAGGTGCTTCCGCCGTTTATCGTTAACCGCAAATCCATGACCGGTACCGGCCAGCTGCCCAAATTTGAAATGGATCTGTTTAAACTGGAAAAATGGGATTACTATCTGATTCCCACGGCAGAAGTGCCGGTAACCAATATCTATCAGGATGAAATGCTTGATGAAGCCCAGCTGCCGATTTATTATACCGCCTTTACGCCGTGCTTTCGCTCTGAAGCCGGCTCCCATGGCAAGGATACGCGCGGACTGATCCGGCAGCATCAATTCAACAAGGTGGAGCTGGTTAAGTTTGTTGCCCCGGAGACCTCCTATGATGAGCTGGAAAAGCTTCTGGCGGACGCCGAAAAGGTGCTCAGGCGCCTTTCGCTGCCCTACCGGGTGGTGGTCTTGTGCACGGGCGATCTCGGGTTCTCCGCTGCCAAAACCTATGATATCGAAGTCTGGATGCCGGCCCAGGAAAAATACCGTGAGATCTCCTCTTGCAGCAATTTCGAAGGATTCCAGGCGCGGCGGGCGGGTATCCGCATGCGCCGCAGGGGCAGGAAGGGCACTGAGCCGGTTCATACGTTAAACGGCTCCGGTTTGGCCGTCGGCCGAACCGTGGCCGCGATTCTGGAAAACTATCAGCAGGCTGACGGGAGTGTGGTGATCCCGGAGGCGCTGCGACCGTATATGGGCGGAAAGGAACGCATCGCATCGTGAAACCCGAAGAATTTCCGAAAGATATACAATCCTACCTGGTTCCGGAGCCCGCCGGCGAACTGATCTACCGGTGCCTGGGCTGTGGGACGGAATATGGCATTGAAAAACTTTTATATACGTGTCCGCACTGCGGCCAAGTGCTTTTGCTTCAGGATCCGGCCTTTGAGCGGTTAAAAAAGATCCCGGGCGGCACCTGGCGGCAGATTTTTGACTACCGGAAAATGTTGAATATCCCGGCCCTTCAGGGTATTTATCGGTTCCATGAGTTCGTCGGGCCGATTTTGCCGCTGGATGCGCTCGTCTATCTCGGCGAAGGCAATACGCCGGTTATCGAATCCAACGCCCGGCTTCAGGAAATGGTTGGCGCCCGGATATTTTTCAAAAACGACGGGCAGAACCCGAGCGCCTCCTTCAAGGACCGGGGCATGGCCAGTGCGTTGAGCTACATTCAGTATCTGATCCGGCAGGGGCATGTATCCGATATCCTCGCCGTGTGCGCCTCAACGGGGGATACCTCCGCCTCTGCGGCCCTTTATGCATCCTTTTTGCAGCCGCATGTGAAATCGGCGGTTTTGCTGCCCCACAAAAGAGTCACCCCCCAGCAGCTGGGCCAGCCTTTGGGCAGCGGGGCGGCCGTGTTTGAAATTCCCGGTGTTTTCGACGATTGCATGAAGATTGTCGAGGCTTTGTCCGAGAACTACCACGTCGCGCTTCTGAATTCGAAAAATGCCTGGCGGATACTGGGGCAGGAATCCTATTCGTATGAAATCGCCCAGTATTTTGAATACGATATGGCCGATCGGGTAGTGGTCGTGCCCATCGGCAATGCCGGCAACATTACCGCGGTGATCAACGGGTTCCTAAAATTCTATGAAACCGGGATTATCGATGATCTGCCAAAGATTATCGGCGTTCAGTCCGAACACGCCAATCCGGTATACAGGTATTATCTGGAGCCGGACCCGGACAAACGGTATTTTGAACCCGTGCATGTAAAACCGAGCGTCGCGCAGGCGGCCATGATCGGAAATCCGGTGTCCATGCCGCGCGTTATTCACCTGGTGGAAAAATATAACCAAACTGCCGGCCGTAAGCGGATCTATGTCGCCGAAGTCACTGAACAGCAGATTATGGACTGGCAGCTGACCGCCAACCGCAATGGCCATGTCATCTGCACCCATGGGGGCGAGTGCCTGGCCGGTCTGGTGTCGGCGAAACAGCGCGGACTGCTGGAACCGCATGAAAGCGTGGTTCTGGACTCCACCGCCCATGCCCTTAAATTTTCCGGTTTTCAGGAGATGTATTTTGAGGACAGTTTCCCGCCGGAATACGGGGTCACGCCCAAACCGGAGTTGATCAATTCACCGGAACTCATTCGTCCGGCGGATCTGGAGGCCGTGCCCGAGCCCGGTAAACCGCTTTCCGGAGCCGCACTGGATACGTTTGTCGCCCGCATGGCCAGAGAAATAGCTGAAATTCTGGATTTAAAGAAGGCATCCGATTAAATGAATTTCGTTAAATTCCGGCAGGTTGTAATTAGCCTGGCCGCCGCCGCGGCCATGGGCTGCGTCTTAATTGCGGCCCCTGCGGGGGCGTCGTTTTTCCAAAAACGATTCATGATCTGCGAGGACAGGGGGCGCGATATCCTGTGCGATCCCTATGTGGTCCGGAAAAATGACTATGTGACCAAACTGTTCAAGCAAAGGGGCGAGATCGCGTATGCGGATTTCCCCAAATTTCTGGGTATTTTCAAACGGCTCAACCCCGAAATCGAGGATATCGACCTGATCTATCCCAACCAGAAAATTTTGATCCCCTTAAAAATCCTGGCCCCCGGCACCATTGAGGGCCAATCGACCGGTACCGTGACAATTCCGGTCATTAATATCACCAATCTGCCGGACAGCATGCTCCAGAGTTCATCGTTATACGAAGTCAAGGCCGGAGATACGGTGTCCGAGCTTATTTTGAAAAAATTCGGAAATTTGAGCCAAAAGGAGTTGGAAAAGGCGCTTCAACTGGTCAAGCGGATGAATCCGGATCTTGAAGACCTCGACCTGATCCGCGTGGGGGAAAAAATCCGTCTTCCGAATTCTGCCATACGCCATGTCCCACGGTATAAGGCCGTATTTGATGCGTCCGATCGGATCGCAGCCAAAGAGACGGCGCAAGCGCAAATGCCTGAAGCGGCGCCGCCGGAACCCGCACCGACGGCTGCAGACGCCGAGCCGGCGCCGAAGCCCGAGCCGATCCCCGAGTCTGAGCCCGTACCGGCGCCCGAACCGTTGGCTGTAACCGCGCTGCCGGAAACCAAGACGCCGGAGACCAAGACGCCGGAAAAGGCACAGGAAACAACCGGCAAAAAGCCGGAGTCAAAGAAAAAACAGGGGAAGGCGGCAACCCCGCAGAAGCCGGTTCAGTCGCCGTCCGTCTATAGAAAAGCGGCCCGCGTGCTTAATGCCCGGCTGCTGGATAAAGGCGACTTTTTTTTCCCCAGAAAGGGGCTTTCGGACTTAAAGCTTGAGCTCGACCGGACGCCGGTGATGGAACTCCCAGGCGGTCAACGCCTTTTGTTTGACCCTCGGGGGAGGCTCGAAAAAGAGGCGGGCGCCGCGGTTAAACGCTTCTGGGAAGACCTTTCGATCGTTCGGCTGACGCCAAAACCCAATCTGCGGGATCTATTTCAAAAAATCTGCCCGATTATTGATCAAAACGGGTGCGAGAATAAGCTGACATTTTCAGATAATGGGATATCCGTAACCGTGCGCGGCGAATATATTTATGATCGCCCCGCCGGCAGCGGCAAAGTCTGTGTGACGTTTATCCGCGAGGCCGGCGAGCGGACGCCTGCATCGATCTATCGGTATCTGGCAAGGCACGGAGTCGTCCTCGGGGAATGGATAGACCGACCGGATTCGTTTGCCAACGCCCACCAGGCGATGAAAGATGGATCGCGCACGGATAACCCGGCGACCATCGAGGCGGCCGGTCCGTCCGGATTGGTTCGTGGCTTGGCCGGCCGGCTGGGCTATAATTACCAGGAGGATATTGAAATTTCATTTCCGTATGCGGGGTTTCAGGTTGAGGCCTGGACCCACATGCTGTCTCTGGGGCCCAACAGAGAAGTCTTGATCGATTTCGGCGATCTTCAGGGCGATGCGATAAAATCGATCGAAAAGACCGGGTTTCAAGTGATTCAACTCAGCGGTGGGAATGACTATTACGATATGGCCCGGCAGCTTTTGTCCGAACTGCCGGTTGAGCAGGTGGAGGCCCCGATTTTCTGGACGGCAAAGCGGCGTCGGATACATAATATCTCCATCCAAATTCCGGCAACGGTGGTTTTTGCTGCGGATGAATCGGGCAATGAGCGCAAAATATTGATCACAGGTGTTGAAGTTCCGACGGGAATCCGGTATTTTCTTGATGGCAAAGGATTCGAGGTGGTTCAGATACCCGGTCCCTAAGCGTTTTATAAAAGGAAGCGGATTATGACATCAAAAAAAGGGGCGTTTTTTTTCTGTCTTCTCATGGCAATGGTATGCGGGCTCGGCGCATGCATCGGCAGTAATCTGACCCTGGAAAAGGAACGGTCAAAAGCCTCCCGGGACCTAGGGGAGGCCTATATGAACCAGAAAGCCTATACAAGGGCGCTTCGCGAATTTCTCAAGGCCGAAGAGATCTACGCCAAGGACCCCTTCCTTCAAAATGATCTGGGCCTGGCTTACATGGCGAAAAAACAATATGAGAAAGCCATCACCCATTTTCAGAAGGCCCTGGAGCTAAAATCCGATTATACGCCGGCCAGAAACAACCTGGGTAGAGCCTACCTGGAGAAGGAGAACTGGGAGGCGGCCATTGACTGCTTCAAGGAGGCAAAGGATGATCTTCTCTATGCAACGCCGCATTACCCCCTGACCAATCTGGGGTTCGTCTATTTTCACAAGGGCGATTACGAAAAATCCGTCCGCTACTATAAAAAGGCCCTGGATTATATGCGGAACTTCCCCAAGGCCCTTCATGGTCTGGGACGGGTGTATATGAAAACGGGCAGGTATAATAAGGCGGTAGAGGTGCTTGAAAAGGCTGCTAAGGAGGCCCCCGAGGAGGGTCGGATATACCTGGATCTAGGCAAAGCCTATCGGAACATCCATCAATACAACAAGTCCTATAAAACCTTTAAAAAGGCCGCTGCCATGGGAAAAGAAACGGAATGGGGGGAAAGGGCGGCAAAGATGGCCGAGGAGGTATGGAAATTCGAGTGATGCCTCCTATGAAAGAAGCCGCAGAACCGATGTCATATCCTCCTTGTCCCGGATGTCCAAATCCAGGGATTGTTCGGACGGCTCAAGGCCGGGGAAGAATTCTGTCCGCCCATATACCGAAACGCTGATGCGGTCGATCCGGTCAATTTTTTCTCGGGCCGCTTCGGTGTCCACCGAAGAAATGTTAACCCCTCTCATGATCAGGGCCTCCACCGTATTGGACGCCAATGCCTGCCGGTTTTTTTCCGCCGTGCGGATCGATTGAATGAGAAACTGCTTGTGTGCCATCAAGGCCCGGTATATATCGGCCTCCGGATCGGTTTGTTCCAGCAGCTCGATGGCAAAGGCCAGGCAATCCCAGAAGTCTTCGGATTTGTTATAAAGTGCTTGAATTAAGGAACAGAGAAAGCCCGTCTGGTTCTTCGATTGGCTGATTCTGGCATTTCTCAATTTTACCCGGACCCGGGCGGCGGCGTGGGCATCCGGAACAAGCCGTTTAATAGTTTCGGAAAGCCGGCGGTCAATCACGCGGGTAAGGTGCAACCGGTCAACCAATCGGCGGACGGCGAACGCGGGTACGTTAAGGGCCACTTTGTCCCGCTTATCCGGAAAGCCGATGATCGCACGCATTTGCCTTTTGCATAGGGAGGCAGCTATTTCGGATGGGTCTTCGGCGCTGAAGTCGGTTTCAGCCAGGATCGGCTCGATCGTCTCCTGCATGGCTTCATCCGGAAAAAAAATCAGCTCAATGGCCGTCGCTGCTTCACAGTTGTCCGAATCCGTCAGGAATTCGGCCAACTGATCGGCGGATGCGGGGGCCAGCGTGGAGTCGATATAGTGGCGGACATCATCGGATAAAACGATTTCCCCTGAGAGCATCCCAATGAGCCGATCGATCAATATTTTTTTGTGCGACTGCTCTGCCATTAATCGCCCTCTTGCATTGGTGCCTGTTTGGCTTTGTATGTCCTGCAATATAGAAATCTTCACCCCGGAATGCAACCCGATTTAGGCCGCCGGCGCGTTTGACACAACTGGGGGGGCTTGAACTATTTGCTTGACAAGTGTTTGGTTTTAGGGCATTTTTCCCCATTATAGGAGCCGAAAAAAATAATCATTTTTAGCGCTTTATTGGAGTTCGCATCATGAAATGCTATCGCGGTCATCGTTTCATACCTATTCTTTGCCTGGGGGGCATCTTTTGTCTGATATTGGTTCTGTCGTCGACCGGGTTTTGTCAAACAAGTGACGCCGGGAGCGGACAAAAGCAGACGGAGGCGGCGGAACAGGCCGAGGCCATAGAAGCGGCCGAAGCCGGGGAAGCGCCTGAAAAGGCAGTGCCGTCCTCGAAAAAACGGGATGAGTTCATTCCCATGGGGCTTGAACCGCCCGATCCTGAAGTTTTGGAGCTGACAGATCAAGGCATTCGGTATTATAACGGGCAGGGGGTTGAACGGAATTACGAAAAGGCCGCGAAACTGTTTTTAAAGGCAGCGGAGAAGGGCGACGCCGCCGCCCAGTATACATTGGGGTACATGAATGAACATGGCAAAGGGGTGCCGCAGGATTTAAAAAAAGCTTGTGAGTGGTACCGGCGGGCGGCTAAGCAGGGGCATGTTCTGGCGCAATACAGCTATGCCCATATGCTTTATTCCGGAAAGACGAAAGAAGAGTCGGTTGAAAAGGCCGCTCAGTGGTACAAGAAGGCGGCGAATCATAAAAATGCCATGCCGGTTCATCACTACAGCCTGGGCGTCATCTATGATAAAGGCGCCGGATTGGCACAGGATTCTGAAAAGGCCGCCCAATGGTACCAGCGGGCGGCTGAGGGCGGATACGCGCCGGCCCAGCACTGTATAGCGAATATGTACTACAAGGGAGAAGAGGTACCCAAGGATTACTGGAAGGCCCTCAACTGGTACAAGCGGGCGAATGCCCAGGGCCTCGTTCAATCGGGCTATTGCGTCGGCATTATTTATTATAACGGCGACGGTATCCCCAAAAACTACGAAAAAGCGGCCGAATATTTTCAGAAGGCCGCAGATGCGGACTACCCGCCGGCTATTTACAGCCTGGCGATATTGTATGAAAACGGCGAGGGCGTGGCAAAGAATCCCAGAAGGGCGCTTTTGCTTTACCATAATGCGGCTGATGCCGGTTATGGGGATGCCATGTACCGGCTCGGCATGACCCATATAAAGGGCAGCTTCGGGGAAACCAGGGATGAAGCAAAAGCGGTGGACTGGTTTCATCAGGCGGTGAATAACGGCAGTATGGAAGCTGCCTATGCGCTGGGGGTCGTCTATGAAGACGGCCTGGGAAGTATTGAAGCAGCCCCTGAAAAAGCGGCCAAATGGTATCTGAAGGCGGCCGAGGCGAATCATGCGAAGGCCCAGAGCCGAATGGGGGTATTATACGATAAGGGCCTGGGGGTTGAAAAGAACCCCAAAGCCGCGGCCAAATGGCATCGAAAGGCCGCATTCCAGGGGGTTGCCTATTCCCGGCGCCGGTATGCGGAGATGTGCTACGAGGCCATCGCGGTTGACCGCAATTTTGACCGGGCGTTTAAATGGTACGAAGCCGCGGCCCGGCAGGGCGATATAGAAGCGCAGTACAGGCTCGGGATGATGTATTTAAAAGGCCAGGGGGTCGCCCAAGATGATGTGAAGGCCTATGCCTGGCTGTCGATAGCAGCGGCCCAAGGCAATAATATGGCAGCCGAACAGCGCAATGTGCTCAAAGCGCGGATGACTGATGAGCAGATAAATTCCGGCGAAGAATTATTTACCGCCCTCTATCAGGATATTCTGTTATAGACTTATACCATCCGACCTTTGTTGAGAAGCTTTGGCTGACAGGCCGCTAGGAAAAAGGCCGCCGCCCATCCTGTCAAGACCTTGAGAAAAATGGAAAAATGATAAAAATCCGATTGATAATCATTTTTTCCGTATGCTTTTCTATCCTTATATCCACAAAAGACGCGGTTTCTGCGCAATATGAGAACTATGAGTGGGGGACGCCCAAAAAAGAGGCGATACAACAGGTAACCGATAAGGGGTATAAAATAATCGAATATCAAACTTATCAAGCGGATAGCCGTGAGGCGGTCGTCTATAATGACCGCCTGTCCTTCATGGAGGCCTCCTCCGGTTATGAGATAACGGTATTTTTATGTTTTACGCCCATATCAAAGGCGCTCTATTCCGTTGTCATAAAAAGTGAAAATGAGATGCTGGGGAAAAAACTGAAGCCGTATTTAAAAAAAAAATATGGCAAATATAAACGGAAAGAGGATTTCTTGGATGAATATATATGGACGGAGGGCTATATCCCCTCCATTATATTAAGGTATAACAATCAGTCGGAGATCTATTACTATTCAGAACAGTATTATCTGCATTATCTAAAAGAGAAAAAACGGCTGGGGGAGAGGGCCGCCCCCGAAACGCCATCCACGCGGCCATAGGAGGCGCCTCGATTTTTTGATTTGACTGGTCGGGGCGGAGTGATTTGAACACTCGACTTCCTGCTCCCAAAGCAGGCGCGCTACCAGACTGCGCCACGCCCCGAATACCGGATACGCCGAATATGTGAGAGGTTCCTAACATCCTTTAACCTATCATGCAAGCCGTTAAAACTATTTTTCCCGAAAAAAATCATCAATCCCGCGGCGCAGACACTCGGCGGCACGGGACAGATAGGCCGTATCATTCAGGCGGCTTTCACATGACGGGTGGGTCAAATAGCCGGCTTCAACAATAACTGCCGGCATATTAATGCCCTCGAGAAGCAAAAGCGGAGCTTCTGCAGATTTTACACGGTCTATGCCAGGGCATCCTTGAAGGTGGCTTTTTAAAGTTTCGGCCAGATGCTTGCTTGCCCGAATATACTTTGTCTGAATATGGTGCCAGTTTAACCGGCTGTTATCCGGATCTTTCCTTTTCTCCTTGATTTCAGGCAAGTCAAAGCTTTTTCTGTCTTTCGGGGGGTAGTAGTAGACCCCCCAGCTATCCACACCGGCCCGGAAGAAGCCGCCTGAGTGGATACTGATAAAAAGCTCCGCTGCGTGGTGATTGGCCATTGACGCGCGCTTTTCGAGGTTGACCCGATAATCGCCCGTCCGGGTTAACGCTACCCGGTAGGCCGGTTGCAGAGTTTCCTTCAATATATTGGCAAATCTCAGGGTAATATTTTTCTCAAGGCTGCCGCCGCTCCCTTCGGCCCCCAGGTCATGACCGCCGTGGCCGGGGTCAACAATAATCAAAGGCTTCTTTCCTTCGGCGACAGCTCCGGCGGCTGATATGAACCCCCCGGCCAATCCCAATAGAGCCAATGTTAATAGGCCGCATCGTTTAAGCCGCCGCCGTTTATCATTGATACCCTTAAACATGCCGTAAGTCCTCAATTTTCCTTGACACCAGTATACAGAGATATTATTTTAAGCTGGATTTTATATGAAAATAGATAGTTTTATATTTAATTTCAAACGGTTGATGGCGATCAAGAGATATTTTTAGAAACGTCATCAACTTTTTATTTGAAAATAACGATAAAATCAATAGCGAGAGTGGCGGAATTGGTAGACGCACTGGACTTAGGATCCAGCTCTTGAAAAAGAGTGGGAGTTCGAGTCTCCCCTCTCGCACCAAAAACAAATACATAAAAGTTTGAGGATGATACCATGGATGTAACAGTTGAAGATATCAGCGGTGTCAAGAAAAAACTCCATATTCAAGTCCCCCACGAGCAAGTCGAAAAGGAGCTTGACGCTGCCTATAACAACCTCAAAAAAAATGCCAAAATCAAAGGCTATCGGCCGGGGAAGGTGCCGCGGTCCGTGCTGGAGCGAAAATTTCAGAAAGATGTGCATTCGGATGTTGTACAGACGCTTATTCAAAATACCATTTTTGATGCCATCCAGCAGCAGGACCTGCCCATAGTGGGGACCCCCGATATCGATCCGTCGGATCTGGATCCGGAGCAATCCTTTACCTACGATGCCACTGTCGAACTTAAGCCCGACTTGCCGGAGATTGAATTCAAGGGCTTGAATCTGCAAAAAACCGATTACCAGGCGGATGACTCAGAAATCGACAACCAGATCGAAATGCTTAAAAAACATCTGGCCGAGTATCATCCGATAGAGGAGGATCGGGCGGCGGCTGATGGGGATTATGTGGTTATCGACTATGAAGGCTTCAAGGACGGTCAGCCGTTTGAAGAAACCGAAAAGACGGAGAATTACACGCTAAAAATCGGGGACGCAACGATTACCGAAGATTTTGACAAACAGCTTATAGGCATGAAACCCGGCGAAACAAAAGAGTTTGCCATTGATTTTCCCGAAGATTACAAGAATGAAAGCCTGGCCAATCTTCATATCACGTTTCAGGTTGTATTCAAGGAGATCCGCAAAGAGGTCTTGCCTGAGGCCAACGATGAAATGGCGAAAAAACTTGGGAAATTCAATGGGATAGACGAGCTTCGGGAGGAAATCCGGAAAAATCTTCAGCAGGGCTATGACAAACGGGCGGACCAGGAGATGCAGGAGCAGATATTTGAAAAACTTACCCCGGGCGATTTTGAAGTGCCTGAGACCCTGGTTCAGCATGAAATCGATGGGATTATGCAGGATGCGGAGCAGCGATTCGCACAAAACAGCCTTTCCATGGAACAATTGGGGCTGACTCGTGATAAAATGGCCGAACAGTACCGCGACCTTGCAGAAAAACAGGCCAGACGACACCTGTTGCTCAATAAAATCATCGAGCAGGAGGGTCTTGAGGCAACCACCGAGGAACTGGACTCGGAATACAGCCAATTCTCGCAGGCCACCGGCCAACCCGTGGATACCATTAAGGCCTATTACAACCAGAATCCGGACAAGCTGGAGGGTTTCAAGCATGCGTTCCTTGAAAAAAAGGCAATTGATCTTATAATAGAAAATGCGAATATTGAAACCGTAAAATCCGAGCCAGGCTCGGATAATGCCGATAAAAATGCAGACAGCGATGCATAAGGAGGAATAAATTGCCTTTAGTCCCAATGGTCATAGAACAAACAAGCAAAGGGGAGCGTGCCTATGATATCTACTCACGGCTGCTCAAAGACCGTATTGTTATCCTCGGTACGCCGATAAACGATGAGGTTGCCAACCTGTTGATCGCGCAGATGCTCTTTCTGGAATCCGAAGATCCGGACAAGGATATTAATTTTTATGTAAATTCACCGGGCGGAGCGGTTACCGCCGGCATGGCCGTTTATGATACCATGCAGTATATCAAACCTGACATTACGACGGTTTGTATCGGACAGGCGGCAAGCATGGGAGCCCTGCTCTTGGCTGCCGGGGCGGAGGGTAAGCGCTATTCGCTGCCCAATGCGCGTATTCTGATCCATCAGCCCCTTGGCGGCGTCCAAGGCCAGGCGGCGGATATCAAAATTCAGGCTGAAGAAATTATCCGGCTGCGGGCGACGATCAACCAAATCCTTGCCAATCACACGGGGCAGGATTTAAAACGTATCGAGAAGGATACCGACCGGGATTTTTTTATGACCGGTGAAGAAGCAAAAAAATATGGTATAATTGATAATGTGATCTACAATCGTGACGATCTGGATAGGATCACCGAAACGGAGGCATAACATGTCAGTTAAGGATGATGAGAACAATGAAAACCTGTTTTGCTCATTCTGCGGTAAAAACCAGCAGGAGGTAAAAAAACTGATTGCCGGTCCGGCTGTATATATATGCGACGAATGCATCCAGCTTTGCAGTGAAATCATAGAAGAGGAGAACATTAAGGATTCAGATATTGCCAACCGCATATTGACGCCCTACGAAATCAAGGAAAAATTGGATGAATATGTCATCCAGCAGGATTTGGCCAAGAAAGTCCTGTCTGTGGCCGTTCATAATCATTACAAGCGGCTTGATTCATCAATTTTGACCGATGATGTGGAAATCCATAAAAGCAACATCATGATGATCGGACCGACCGGCTGCGGGAAAACGCTTCTTGCCCAGACGCTGGCGCGGTTTTTGAACGTTCCGTTCACGATTGCCGATGCTACCAGCCTGACGGAAGCCGGTTATGTGGGAGAAGATGTTGAAAATATTGTTTTGGCGCTTCTCCAGAATGCGGACTACGATGTGGAGAAGGCGCAGCGGGGCATCGTCTATATCGACGAAATCGATAAAATCGCCCAGATGTCCGATAACCCCTCAATTACCCGGGATGTATCGGGGGAGGGGGTCCAGCAGGCGCTTCTGAAAATTATTGAAGGCACCACCGCCAGTGTTCCTCCGAAAGGCGGCCGCAAGCATCCTCAGCAGGATTTCGTGAAGGTGGATACCACGAATATCCTGTGTATATGCGGCGGAACATTCAACGGCCTGGAGCAGATCATCAGGAAACGTATCGGCTCTAAGGCGATGGGCTTTGGGGCGAATATTGTCAGCCCCACCATGCAGAGTGCCAGTGAAATTTTCAAGCAGGTAGAGACCGAGGATCTCATCAAATTCGGACTGATTCCCGAATTCGTCGGCCGGCTGCCGGTTGTCGCTACCCTGCAGGATCTGGATGAATCGGCCCTGATTAAAATCCTGACGGAGCCCAAAAACGCCCTCATCAAACAGTTTAAGAAACTTTTTGAAATCGAGGGGGTTAACCTGAAGTTTACCGACAGCGCACTCTCAGCGATTGCCAGGGAGAGCTTGAAACGGGGCGCCGGCGCACGAGGACTTCGGGCGATACTTGAGAATACGATGCTTAATATTATGTACGATCTGCCCTCCATCGGCGGCGTCAAGGAATGCGTCGTCGGAGAGGAAGTCGTGCTCAATCGGGAAGAACCGATCCTTCTTTATGAGCAACCGAAGAAGCAGGCGTAACTTGATGCTAAGTGCCTGAACTCAATCCAGGTTTTTTTTGTTTTCCTTCTCCCTGTGGCCGGATAAGGGGGCAAGCGGGCGGTTTGGGTTCGGGCACGAGAGGACCGGTGGGTACAGTGCAGAACCGGCCGGCCGGTTGATCACCTTCCGAATAAATCTCGGTTCTCACACCTGACAAACAACGATGGCGTCGTTAATTTAAAATATAGAGAGTGATAGTGATATTTATATGACAGAGGATAGCTATACATATGATGATTACGCGGGGGCCTCGGAGATGCGCTTGCCGCTTCTTCCCTTGCGGGATGTCGTGGTTTTTCCGCAGATGATTTCCCCCCTTTTTATCGGGCGGACCAAATCCATCAATGCGATTTCCGAGTCTATGCACCAGGAGGACAAGTATATCGTATTGGCCACCCAATCCGATCCGGGCAAAGAGAACCCGTCGGATAAAGATATCAAAAATATCGGGACGGTGGCCAAAGTGCTTCAGATGCTGCGCCTCCCGGACGGAACGGTTAAAACCGTTGTGGAAGGAAAATTCAGGGCCCGGATATACAGGTTCAACCACAATGAAAGTTTTTTTGAGGTAACCGTGGCGCCGCTCGAGGAGCCCACTATCGGCCCCAATGAAAAGGAGGCCTTTTTCCGAAATATCCTGCAGGCATTTGAGGAATATACGGAACTGAACAAAAATATATCCAAGGAAACCGTCGAAAATATTCATTCAATCACAGATCCGGTTCAGCTCCTGTATACCATCGCGGGGCAATTCTCATTCAAAACAAAGGATAACCAAAAACTCCTCGAAACCATCTCCCTGGAGGAACGCCTCTCGAAGCTGATCCAGTTGATCAATGATGAGGTGGTGATCCTCAAGACTGACCAGAAAATAAAGGGCCGCATCAAATCCCAGATGGAGCAGAGTCAGAAGAACTACTATCTAAACGAACAGATGCGGGCGATTAAAAAGGAAATGGGCGCTGATGACAGCGAAGGCGACGATTTAAAGGAGCTGGAGAAGCGGATCAAGAAAAAAAAGATGTCCAAGGAGGCGGCAGCCAAGGCCCGACAGGAATTAAAAAAACTGAAGATGATGACGCCCATGTCCGCCGAGGCGACGGTCGTGCGCAACTATATCGAATGGCTGATCAGCCTTCCCTGGTACAGTAAAAGCAAGATCAACACGGATATCGAAAACGCGGAGCAGATTCTTGATGAGGATCATCACGGGCTTAAACGGCCAAAGGAGCGGATCCTGGAGTACCTGGCGGTGCAATCGCTGATAAAGAAGATCAAGGGGCCGATTCTTTGCCTGGTGGGGCCGCCCGGGGTTGGCAAGACTTCGGTGGCCAAATCGGTAGCCCGGGCAACCGGCCGCGAGTTTGCCCGCCTGTCGCTGGGCGGTGTGCGTGACGAGGCGGAAATAAGGGGCCACAGGCGGACATATATCGGCGCCATGCCCGGCAAGATTATCCAATCCCTGAGAAAAGCGAATGTCAATAATCCGGTATTCTGCCTGGATGAAGTCGACAAGATGAGCATGGATTTCCGCGGCGACCCCTCGGCGGCCCTGCTTGAAGTGCTTGACCCCGAACAGAACTTCAGCTTTAATGATCACTATTTGGACGTGGAATACGATCTTTCGGATGTTCTATTTATCACTACGGCCAATACCCTGCCGGACATCCCGCTGCCCTTGCAGGATCGAATGGAAATCATCCGCCTGCCGGGCTATACGGAAATCGAAAAATACCATATTGCCAATGATTTTTTGGTCCCGAAGCAGATTCGCCAAAACGGATTAGATAAGGATCATGTTAAATTTTCGGAAAACGCCCTCTTTGCGATCATCCGGGATTATACCAGAGAGGCGGGGGTGAGGAATCTCGAACGGGAAATCGCTTCGATCTGCCGCAAGATTGCCCGGGCCATTTTGAAGGCGGACCCGGAGAAAACGGTGCGGGTCACGGCAAAATCCGTGGAAAAATATTTGGGGCCGCCCCAGTATCGCTTCAGCCAAATAGAGAGCAAAGATCAGGTGGGCATTGTCACTGGTCTTGCCTGGACGCAGTTCGGCGGGGAGCTGCTTTCGATCGAAAGCGTTATTATGTCGGGTAAAGGCGAGTTCAACGTCACCGGAAAATTAGGCGATGTAATGAAAGAATCGGCCAAGGCCGCCATCAGCTATGTGCGATCCCGTACGGACCAGTTTAAAATCGATCAGAAGTTTCATGAAAAATATGACTTCCATATTCATGTTCCGGAAGGAGCGACGCCGAAAGACGGTCCTTCCGCCGGCATTGCCATGTGCGTATCCATCATCTCCGCATTGACCAAACTGCCGGTTGACCGCAATGTGGCCATGACCGGCGAAATCACCCTGCGCGGCCGGATTCTTCCAATCGGCGGATTAAAAGAAAAAATCCTTGCCGCCCATCGCGGGGGGATTAAGCAGGTGCTGATTCCCAAGGAAAATGAAAAGGATTTGAAAGAAATCCCGCAAAGTGTGGCAAAGCAGGTAAAAATCGTGCCGGTTGAGCATATGGATGAAGTGGTACAACACGCCATCATCGTCAAGGAGGGTGAATCCCCTTATACCGAGCAGCATCAACAGTTTCTCGCTGAAACGACGGATACGGCCGGACCCGTGCCGGCGAGCCTGAAGCATTAATTTTGTGGCATCCTATTTTGTGCTTGACAGTGATTGTATCGGTTGTTAAACATTAGCATTTAATTAAGGGCGGATAGCTCAGGTGGGAGAGCGGCGGCCTTACAAGCCGTAGGTCACAGGTTCGAGCCCTGTTCCGCCTACCAGTTATTTGAAATCAATTTTGGGGGCGTAGTTCAGTTCTGGTTAGAACGCCGGCCTGTCACGCCGGAGGTCGCGAGTTCGAGTCTCGTCGCTCCCGCCACTAATAAAATCAGGGGTTTAAGAGAAATCTTAAGCCCCTTTTTTGTTGGTGGCTTTGAAGTTTTCCAACCCTTCCTTAAATAACTCAACCCGAAGCGACGAACCACAGTCCGTCGAGCATTGCGCATGAGCTGATGTTATCCAAGAATACAAAAATGACATGATGCCCTTACCCAAAAAGCCCATAACATAGCCGCCATGGCGACGGATCGACGGCACCACCTCATCGGTCTCCCCGCGCCGGAACCTTTTGGATTAGGGCTTGCGGCTCTTGAAGAGGGCCTGAAAAAAGCCAGATTCGGTGATGATGGTCTTTTTAATTGATTTCCTGGCGTGTGGCTTAGTTGAGGCGACCGGAGCATTCATCTGATCGCCTTCATCCGGATCTAAATATTTAATCATATGAGTTGATTGTCCGTAACCCAGCATCATTGCCAGACCCTGAACCACAAACTACGCCAAGCATTGCGCGGAAAACATGTCCCCGCCTTGTTTAGGGATCTGGCTATTCCCCGGTTTGTGAATGCCCACAACATCTTGTATGCTGGTTCTTTGGAGAATAGCTACGTATAGCTTTTTATTATCCTTGCCCGTAGCCGGTAAATATGGCGCAAGATAGTTATCAATAGTGCCAGCGGAACGATTATTCATACCTTTTACAATTTAACTTGTATACCGAATAACAAATGTTATATTGATTTGTATATTTAAGTGGCCATAGCGCTCATAATGATCTGGCTATGCCAAAGATAATTAGAAGCATCTCTTCAGGGTTGAACAATGGATAAACAGCGCGTCCTCGAACTACTAAGTCGCAATAAATCCGAATTACAGGCCCGATTTGGAGTGACTGTGCTTTCATTATTCGGCTCCACCGCACGTGACAATGCAACCAGCATCAGTGATGTTGATATACTGGTAGCCTTTGACGGTCCAGCCACCTCCAGGCGCTATTTTGGTGTACAATTCTATTTGGAGGACCTTCTCGGCTGCCCTGTTGATTTGGTGACCGAAAAGGCCCTGCGAACGGAATTGCGCCCTTATATCGAACGGGAGCGGGTCAATGTCTAATACCAGCAAACGTGAATGGCGTTTTTATCTCGACGATATGATCATTTTTGCTGAAAAAATTATGGCATACACCGAAGGCCTTGACCAAACTGGTTTCGAGGCGAGCGGAATGACGTATGACGCCACTTTGCGAAACTTGGAGTTAATCGGTGAAGCCGCAACTCACATTCCCGACGATTTTCGCGTTGCCCATCCTGAGATCCCGTGGAGGATGATCATCGCTACCCGCAACCAGCTCATTCACGGATATCTCGGCATTGACAACGACACCCTCTGGAGTATAATTCAGGACGATTTGCCCGAGCTGCTACCGATGTTGAAATCCCTGAAGACTGATTCCACCCATTCTTGAATCTCATCTGCCGCTCTTTTTATGCCAGTGACCAGAAAAAAGTTACAGAATGCAGGTTTTTTGCCATAGTCCTCGGCTAATGAAAACAATTTCAAACTTCACAATACCATACAAAACCTTCAGCCGCCTACTGATATGTGCCGCTACGTACAGTCAAACAGAAAAGACAGTAATGCCGGCCTTTGGTCCGCTGCAGGTCACTACCATATATTGTATGCCCAATTTTGACAGGATAACTGCCAGGACCTTTTTACTTTCCTGATTTTATAATCAGCATTTACTGGTGAAGAAATGGCAGTCTTTTATTGACTTTTCGTTTTATAACAGAAAATATCTATATTATTACTGATGGTTATGATATTATTATTAATGCCATCTATTCAAACCTATTCACTTTCAAGTTGATCCAAGGTTATTTTCAATGAACCGGAGAAAAATCCTTAAAAAAATACTTGATGGATCGAAAAATATAAAATTTTCTGATATGGTTAATCTTATTGAAGGCTTTGGTTTTCAACTTTCGCGGACCGACGGTAGTCATCATATTTTTTCCCGACCAGACATTCCAGAGCTTGTCAATATTCAAAGTGTTAAAGGCCAAGTAAAACCATATCAAATAAGGCAGTTTCTAAAACTTGTTGAGAAATATGATCTTTCATTAGAAGGAAGAGAGTAATGCGTGATTACCATATAAATATTTTTTATTCGGAGGATGATGGTGGCTATATTGCTGACATTCCCGATCTTGATGCTTGCTCAGCCTTTGGTAACACTCCAGACGAAGCATTAAAAGAGGTTCAGGCGGCTAAATTATTATGGATTGAGGCAGCTAAAGCTGAAGGCAAACCAGTTCCTCCTCCAAAATACCGACCGGTTATATATCAAGCCCAAAGTGCGTAAAAAGGATAATTAAAAAGGCCCTAAAACTGGATTGCTATAGTCTTGGCAATTGACGTTGATAAGAGTTATTAAGTTTTGCTTTTTTGAACACCTCAATATGTTGTATTCCCGATTTTAGAGGATAACTGCCAAGATCTTTTTACAGTGTTCACTTTACGACTGGCAATCACCGGTGAATATATTGGCAAGCATGTTGCTCGGTGAAACAGGACGAAATTTATTGAATTAGCTTACTGATTTTTCCTATCTCGGGAAGCCCTGTTGAGGGAACTAAGCGGTCACTCAGCTGTCAGTACCAGGGTGCGGATTGCCAAAGATGCCGTATTTGAAGAATGCCGTTGCAATTAGTCACAAAGATTTCAATTCATCTCTTCCAGGCGCTGCTGCCTCCAAGTATTCCCGCATGTTTAAACAAAAGCTGTATCAGAAAAAAATTTTTGTGTGATTGAGCCGTAGTTTTTTTGCAGTGAATGTCGAGGATATGCTACGGGTTGTCTATATTGCCACGCCTGATCCCGGAATTGGCTCGGGTAAAAAAACATAACCAGGGAGAGATAATTGCTTAGTGTTCTTGCATTTGTTCGAAAAAGCTGCATTGGATGATGATCGTTGCCATTGTGCTAGGCTTGGCTAATCTCAAACTATTCGGCGGCTGGGATCTGCCGCGCCCTCTATTAGGCAGTGGTGATCATCTATACATCTGTCGCCCGTCATGTAAATATCTGCTTGGCCCTGGTACTCAGTACATTTCCCATAGAGTCGGCATCACTGATGATCCTGCTGTTGATCGTGGGTTGTATCATTCAGGTCCTGACTCTGGCGTTTTTTGCCCAACATTATGGCAAAGAACTGGCAGCTATGACGTGAAGGAGCGTTACCGCTTTAGTCCTGTATCATGATTTGTTCCCGGCGCTTTTAATCTTCAAGATGACGATAAAGGGTTCTTCGGCTAACCCCCAGTATGGCAGCGGCTCTTCTTTTATTCCCATCGACTTTTTCAAGCACGTGGTCAATATATTTCTTTTCGATTTCCTGCAGTGTCGGCAGCATCTCGTATTCCTGTATCAAATTACCTGCAATTTCTCCAGGCAAAGCGCCTGTTTGTTTAATTTCGGCATTGACGCACTGTCTTATGCGTGTGGGCAGATGCTCGACATCCAAACGGGAGCCGTGGCAGAAGGTGACCGCTCTTTCAATCACATTCTGGAGCTCTCTGACATTTCCCGGAAAAGAGTAAGCGCAGAGCTGCTCGATTGCCTCGGGAGTCAGTCCCTGGATCTCCTTTCCCATCTGGAGGCAAAATCTGTTCAAAAAATGGGCTGCTAAAAGCGGGATGTCATCCTTTCGCTCCCGCAAAGGCGGTACTGTAATGCTGAAGGTCTCCAAGCGGTAAAAGAGATCCTGACGGAAACTGCCCTCGTCAATCAAGCTGTCCAGTTTCTGATTTGTAGAACAAATGATTCTTACATCTACTTTTTGCTCCTTGTTGCCGCCTACCGGCCTGAAGGTGCCGTCTTGGAGCACACGAAGCAGTTTGGACTGAAGGTTATAGGGCATCTCACCGATTTCGTCAAGCAGCAGCGAGCCTTTGTGGGTCCGCTGAAAAAGGCCTTCCTTTTTTTTGACGGCACCGGTAAACGCCCCTTCTTCATGGCCGAAAAACTCGCTTTCCAAAAGATCCGCCGGTATGCCGGCGCAGTTGACGGCAAGAAAGGGCGCTTTAGATCGGGGACTTAAGTCGTGCAAAGCCTTGGCCACCAGTTCCTTGCCGACCCCGCTATCCCCCTGGATCAATGCAGTGCCTTGGGCAGTGGCAATTTCTCTCAGTTGATCAAACATGACCCGCATTTTCCGGCTTCTTCCGATCATGCCGTGGAAAGCGTCACAGGCCATCAGCTCCCTGAATCGCCTTACCTCCTTTTTCAGCCTGCGATGGCGAAGTGTCCGCTCAATGCTTATCCTTAAATGCTCAAGATCGAGAGGTTTCGCCAAAAAGTCATCCGCTCCGGATTTCAGGGCTTCCACGGCCTGTGGGATGCTGCCGAAGGCGGTTATAATAAGAAACCCCGGCTGAGCGTGAAGCTCCTGGGTCCATGCCAGCAGTGTCATGCCATCTGCACCGGGCAGCTTCAGATCACTGACCACAAGCTCCGGTTCCCAGGATTTCAGCTGCTCCACTGCCTCTTCCGCTGAATCGACCGTCTTTACAAGGTATCCAGCCTCGTCCAGTTCCTCGTAAAGGAGCTGCGCCAACTGCCTGTCGTCCTCGGCTACAAGGATACGTTCCATAGAATTCTCTGAAGATTGCGTTGATGTGAACTCCGCCATTTTATTCTCCCTGCTCCAGCTGCGGTTCCTTGGATTGCATGGGCAGGACGAGGCGGAAACCGGCGCCGCCCAATTCCGAGTCCATAAGTTGAATGGTGCCTTCATGTTCCTGTATGATGCCATGAACCACGGAAAGCCCCATACCGGTATTCTTCCCATTCTTTCTCGTGCTGAAAAAGGGCTCGAATATTTTCGGCTTGACTTCTTCGGCGATTCCGGGACCGTCGTCCTCTACCAGAAATACGACTTCATGGAATTGGTTTAATTCCCATGTGATGCGCACCCGGGTCGTCTCCTCTGCCTGGGCGGCATTGCGCAGAAGATTGATAAGGGCCTGCTCAAAGCGCAAGGGATCGACGTAAAGCCAGGGATCGGATGAGGGGCCTTCAATATGGAAATCAGTCCGTTCGCCGATTTCCTTTTTAACAGTTGCAACTGCGGAGCCAACCAGCTGAGCCGTTCGGGCCCAGCGTCTTTCCTGCATGGCGCCTTTTCCAAAGTCCAGAAGCTGCCGGACAATTTCGCTCATTCGCTGGACCTGCTGACGGATATCCTGGAGACTTTGCCCGTGAGCCGCCTTCATATCTTTATCCCTCAGGCAGCGCTGGGCCTTGCCGTCTATCAGAGACAGAGGCGCCCCCAATTCGTGGGCTACGCCTGCCGCAAGCTGTCCGATAGCAGCCATTTTCTCGCTCTCCCGCAATTTATTCTCCAGGGTTTCCTGCTCTTTTCGTCTTTTATCAATTTCTTCTTCCGAGCGGTCCACGCTATCAAGCATGCCATTTAAAGATCTTGCAAGCGTAACGATTTCCTTTGGGCCTTTTAATTCAGCCCGATGGGAGCGTTCGCCTTCCTGGACCCGGGCCATGCTCCGGGTTAGTTCTGTGAAATAGCGTCCTGCGGCCCGGTGAAATCCAAGCAGGACAAAGCCGGATACAAAAAGGCCTGTCCCTGCAAATATGGCGGCAACCAGGATTCGGAGCCTCTGGATATAGTCTTCAAAATCGCTTTTTTTCCGGGTTATCTGAAGCAAGCCGTTGCTATTTCCCGTGGTATCAAAGAGCGGTACGAAGTACGAATAGACCCGCCGGCCCTGAATTTTTTCATACTTTCCCTTGCGTTCCCCGCCTTCAACCACTTCCTTGAGATCTTTTTGTCGTTTTTCAGGCTCGACGGCACCAACCGCTGCTATCTGTTCTCCTTGGGCGTCATAGATGTAGGCGCCATATACCCTCCCAATGTGAAAAACGGATTGCAGGGCCTGGCTTACGCTGCCAAATCGTTCTTTTTCCAGGCTGTAGCTGACCGGCAGGCGAATGGCCCGTGCCACGAGCTGAACATCCTCTTGAAGCCGCTGCTCTATCGTGTGTTCCATTGCCCGCAAGCCAAGATAGGCGGCGGCAGCTATGGCAAAAATCAAGGGAATGATGACATTGATAATCAGAACCGACCGCAGGCTGAATCGGCTCAATATTTTGCTAAACACAGCGAAACCTCCATTGTCAAAAAGTTACATGTAACTTTTTGACACGTTTAATCAAGTATTTCAAGCCGCATTAAGAATTCATTTAAGTTCAATAAAATCAAGATATTGAGATTTTAAAAGGGTTCGGTCACCTCTGGCACAAAGCATGCAATTTTATATACAACGCTCAAAAAATAAAATTTTACCATTAAAGGCCAATACTCAAAAGGAGGACAGCAAGAATGAATGCAAGAAACATACTCATAAATACGATGAAATGGATGTCTATTTCATTAATTTTTGCAGTTTGTTTGCTGTTCTGCGGCCCTTCCCTGCATGCCCAGGATGTTTATCAGCACCCGGAGACGGCTCAGCAGCAGAATGCGGATTGTGGCGATAAAGAGCTTAAAAAATTCTCCCTTATTAAAAATGAAGTCGACGAGATCAGGAAAAAATATTCCCAATCCTTGGGTATGGTGGACGATCCGGACAAGGCCCGAAGCCTTCAGGATAAATACATTAAGAAGGTGCTTGAAACCATAAGAGAAAAAGGAATGAGTGTCGAGAGATACACTGAGATCAGCAGAGCTTTGCAGAGAGATCCCGAGCTTCGGGAAAAAATTGAGAAAATGACTGAACAACAATTTAAATAAAAAGTTTTTAAGGAGAGTCGAAAATGGCAGATAATTTCAGGATTACCAGCCGCAAGAAAGGGAATAGCCTATATATCAAGCTATGGGGGGATTTTGATGAAATTTCGGCAACGGAGCTTATTTACACATTAAGGGACAAAGTCAACACTGCAGAGAAAATTTATGTTGAGACCGATTATATGAATAATCTTTATTCTCTTGGGCGAAAAGCCTTTAAGGGCAACTTTGACCTTTCCCCCGAGTTATATGACAAAATAATTTTTGTCGGAAATAATGCCCGACAGATAAGTCCTCGTTAGCGGCGGGGTTCAAATATTTTGTCAAGAAGACACATGTGACATTTTGATACACAGGCTCGCTTGTTTGTATACGCCCCGTTTAAATAGTTAAATTATATAAATACAGTAAGTTATATTCAATCATGCTTTTTCAGTCTTATCTGGCATATCGCATGCAATATATAGCCGTAAAGTCGATGACGGCTTTTTTCATTCAAATTAAACATTCAAAAGGAGGACATTAAAAATGAAGGCAAAAACTTTACAGCGAAAAACGGTAGGCAGAAAAGGATGTTTTCTGGCATTAATTATTGCAGCCTGCTTTCTAATCGCAGCTCCGCCATTGGCTGCGCAGCAGGGTTATGGCGGCCAGCAGGGCCAGCAGGGCCAGCAGGGCCAGCAGGGGCAGCAGCAACAGCAATATCAGCAGCGGGAGTATCAGGACCCGGCGCAACAGCAGCAACCTGCCGATTTCAGAGAGAAAAACCTTCAGAAGTTTGCTGAGGCAAAGACGGCCGTTGATGAAGTCAGGAAGGAGTACTCCAATGCTCTAAGCGATATCGATGATACCGAAAAAGCCCGGGAGCTTCAGGACAGGTACACTCAGAAAATGATTGACGCCATAGAAGATGAGGGCTTGAGCGTGCAGAAATATAATGAAATCAACCGAGCCATGCAGAACAACCCCGAGCTCCAGAGGAAGATGGAAAACTTGAACAACTGATGTATGGAGGGCGTTTTTAAATAAGAATTCGCTAATCAGGCTGATTTTAACGAAAAATATTTAAACTAAATATCATGTAAAATGAGAGCGGGCCTGCAAAAATCCAGCAGGTCCGCTCTATTTTTAGCCTGCTCCCTTCGGGTGGACAATGTGATGGCGGCGACAAGCATTTAATCCGCTCAACAAACTCAAACAGAAAAAACAGTAATCCGGGCCTCCGGGCTGCTTGAAAGCCACCACCAGATGTTGTGCTTTCCCCTTTAACCGGATAGCTGCAAGGACCTTTTTATTATCCTGACCTCCCGATCTGAAATTATATGAAAACCCAGGAATATTGTTGATCTCTTAACATAAATATCCGGAACTTCCACTTCTCTATATTCATGGTTCCCGAAAAGCAATTTATTCCGTTTTTAGTCTAAACACTCGATAAACATCTGAAAGATTACTTAGCGCCTTTTCAAATCTTGAAATATCCGAGGGTTCGTTGCGCAACTTTCCAAATTGAGTGTTGATGGCAAAATTGTTTATTTTTATCATCATGTGGGGAGAATTCTCCGGATGAAATACCTCAATAAATTGATTGACGATTTGTGAACATATGTCTGATTTAGCATCTAAGAGCGCCCTTTGAAAGTCAGGCGTCACCTGACGACAAATCAATGCCTCATTTTTGGTCACATTGGCCGACGTTGATATTGTAAAACAATCGTCAAATTCCTTGTTACCAGTGTGGACAACGCCGCGTAGAACTTTACCCTCGGAAATCCAAAGACCTACATGATCCTTAAGTTGCTCGGAAGTAACCAGAAGCCAGAGTATGCGCTTGCCGGGCACGAGAAAAAATTCGGCCTTATCTTTATCCAAGGTAAACGTCAACGCTGGTATAAAAGCCCATTTTTTTATGACATGCCCAGTCTTTGCCTGGGAAAGGCTTTGAAGAATGTAAGTCATGGATCTTTTAAAATTGAAAAAATTATATGCCCCAGCACCGAATGCTCCGCATACTGATAGTCCCACTACTCCTTCAAAAATCATCTCAAATCCCCGCTGGTGAAATCAGGTTATTCGAAAATCGATTATTATCTAATAATTACCTGCCGCTATCATCACTATTTAACCTGAATTTTCTGGTTTTTCACTCCAGTAAAAACCTTAAAGGTCGTCATGGAAAAGCCCAGAAACTTGGTTTCTGGGCCGAATGTAAGTTAACCGCAACATTTTGTGTATCCCCTTTTGAATGCATAGCTGATAGGTCTTTTTTACACTGCTTACTCTGGCTGGGAAAGCTTTGGAATCACTCAGTCTATAATTTTTCTGCAACGTCTCGGCTCACCGGCGCGCGATAGCGCGTCCGTTGTGCAGCCTCTTGATGGCCCGATCTTCTGGCTTCTCGTAATCGCTATTGCCCTCGGGATCAAAAGCGGTGCCCGTCACAGCAAGATGCGTCTGCTTCTTTTATCGGAAAGGCAGGAGCGATTCAAACGCTCTAATTATAAGCGATTCCCTCGCGACCTAAACCAAATATACAATTTTTTACTAAAGAGCACGGGGATGAGAGCAGCTGGCACTCCAAAACGCCAGTCCCAAGCATCTGTGGTGTAGGTAGCGCCAGCTAAATAATTTGTATGAAGTCCGAAAAAATAGCCGAGTATGGCTCCGCAAATGATGACGATAACGATTGTCTTGACAATATCTCCTATCATGGTTTGCTCCCTTAAGCACGATGACAACTTTGCAAATTACCAGCGGCAAAAAGCAGTGCGAGAAATGAGCGGCGTTTTTGGCGTCCGAGTGATAGAAGCTTTATTCATATTCGTTTATCTCGCCTGCGGGGTATTTTGACCATTTAACAAAATCATCTTGCGAGCATGCTGCAATCCTCTCGCCGTCGACATTGCGGATATTCCATGCATAGTTCAAATGATGATAGGCGTGCTCAATCGCAATTCGGAATTTTTCTTCCGAGTATTCCGTGGCAGAGGCCAAAGCAGAAAGGATGCTCTCCTACTCTTCCTTGGCTTCTTTAACATTTGAGGCGATCAGATCCCTGTTTTTCATCTTGTGCTTCTAACATTTATCATTCAACAGATCGGCTTCTTTTGTTACAGAAACCAATAATTTAGAGAATAATAACAAAAAGTCTCAAATTATGCAAAAATACTATCAATCATTTAATATCAAGTGTTTATAAGTTTCAGTATGCTTGAATTTGCCCCACTCGTTAATGTCTAACAGTAAAGACAGTAATGCTGGCCCTTGGTCCGCCGCGGATCACTACCACATATTGTATGCCCATTTTTATAGGATAGCTGCTATGTCCTTTTTACAATACTCAGTCCTCACTTGAAATTGTCGGTCCAGAATATGGCATGCTATGTACTCAAGCTTTTTTAAACTCAGCAATCTAACGAGTATTGTTCATTTTCCGGTAAGCGCAATTGCTATCCCCTTGAAATCATTTATTTCAGTCAACCAACCACAGATCCCTCGCATTTTCCTCGGCCACTTCCCCCCACTGCGTGCCCTTACCCAAGACAGCAGCTTGCTTAAAGCTTTTGTAAGCCTTGTCGTATTCATGAATGCTTCGATAGGCATTTCCCATGTCCAGATGGAGCCGGGTTTCCTTTGGCCTTTTCTTTACAGCTTTTTCCAGAGCTTTCACCGCCTCATCGTATCTTTCCGCTTTCATATACGACAACCCCAAACCATGTAGGGCCTTTGGGAATTCGGGCATAAGCTCCAAGGCTTCCTTGTAGCATTTGATGGACTTATTATAATCGCCACTTTGATAATAGATGAACCCCAGATTGGTCAGGGGAAAATGCGGCGTTTCATAAAGCAGGTCGTTTTTTACCGCTACAAAGCATTCAATGGCGTCATTCCAGTTTTCATTTTCCATATATGCAGCGCCCAGATTGTTCCTGGCAGGCGAAAAATCGGGTTTTAATTTAAGGGTATACTGAAAATGAGAAATGGCTTTTTCATATTCTTTCTTTGCCATGAAGGCCAGGCCCAGGTTGATCTGAAGGTAGGGGTCCTGCTCATAGATAAGCTCTGCCCTCAGAAATTCACGAAGCGCCCTTGTATAGGATTTCTGCCTCATGTATGCCTCTCCCATTTCCCGATATGCTTGGGCTCGCTCCTTTTTTACGGCAAGTCCCCGGCCGGCGCATGCAATCAGCGAAAATGTTATTATAAGACAAGTCATAATCTGCCATTTTCTTACTGCCATGATCTCATTCCTCTTTCTAAAATTAAGACAGAGCTGGTAAAAAACCTGCATCAAACAAGAGCTAAGTTTAAATATGGTATAATTGCACCCAGCTTTCAAGATTTTCCGGTCCAAGGCATTCGAAAAACGATCTAAAGGCATTTTGATTTCTTCGATTTCAATGAGAGGTTCTGCTGAAAGGTTTTGAGATCGAAAAGGTGGGCCTTTTAAAGCGGGGACTCCCAAAATCATTTGACATGCGATGCAGATCGTTGTTACTTTTACACCGTTTAAAGTCATAGACTTCAGATGGCTGCTGCATAACAGCGGACGATGAAGTGTTTACAAAAACCTTAAATTTAGGAGCGCCAAATGGATGAGGAAGGCAGTAGACCTCATTTATTGAAGCCTACAATTATTATTGAAAAATCCGATTACTATCCGTCTTTGATGACAAGCGGAATCTCGCCCGCCAAGCATTTTCGAACGCTCTGATTGCCTAAATGGCCGAGGCCTCGGGTCCGCCTGTCATAAGGACGGACCAATTACAGGGAGGTAGGGCCATGAACCAACCCTTAAAGTTTCCAAGAGACCAATTTGCGCCCGAGCAGGGCGATGCCCTCGAATATTTTGACAGCCGTGTGCTCCGGCATTTGTGTGAAACAGAACATCCGGCCGATCTTGCCGCACAGTTTTTCGAATTCGATCCGGCACAGGCAGCTGAAATTTATTCCCGCCTGTCGCCTGAGTGCTGCGCTGATGTCCTTAGATATCTGGATTACGAGAACAGGCGGGAAATTACCGGAAAACTCGACAATGAAATGCTCAGCCGGGTAATTTCCGAAATGACATCGGATGACCGTGTGGATCTGCTTCATTCGATTCCGGATGAACGTAGCGAAACGCTTCTGCATCTTCTGGCAACCTAAATTGAGCGTTTCAATTTTTTGAAGATTTAATTTTGACAATCTCGTAAAAAGTCGATTTTAGGATGGCAAAGTAAAAAGTTCAAGATCAAGGCGCGCAAAATCCCGAGGAATGCAGCGTACTTAGCTGTACGTGAAATTCCGAGGGATGCAGCGCAACACAGATATTGGACTTTTTACGAAGCCATCAATTTTTATTTTATTTTTAGGATATTGGATCATTTTTT